>Ga0268289_100017_pt1 | contig 230826 bp, 208 predicted proteins | sample MetspNORM_FD_191340 | JGI IMG/M metagenome (GOLD analysis project Ga0268289, IMG submission 191340) | Soil microbial communities from San-Diego area, Southern California, United States - Methylocaldum sp. NOR-M | ecosystem: Environmental > Terrestrial > Soil > Desert | place: USA: California... | reverse complement strand
ACGACCGCCGCATCGAGCTGCTGATCGGCTTCTGCGTCGTGCTGATCTCGGTGGTCTCGCTGTTCGTCGCCGCCAGCGCCAACCGCACCCAGGAGCGCCTGCTCGCGGCCAGCGTGTGGCCCAACCTGCAGTTCGCCACCGGCAACGCCGACCGCGACGGCAAGCCGGCCATCACCTTCGACCTGGTCAGCCGCGGCGTCGGCCCGGCGCGGGTGCGCTGGGTGGAGATCACCTACGACGGCCATCGCGTCGACGACTCCGCGCAGCTGCTCGACCGCTGCTGCGCGCGCGAGAAGCGGGCGTCCGGAAGGCCGGTGGTGACCACGACCAGCGGCATTCATCCGCGCGTGGTCGGCCCGGACGAATGGATCACCTTCTTCCGCATGCCGCGCGAGGGCAACGACCCGGCGGCCTGGAGCGCGCTCGAGCGCGGCCTGCCGAAGATCGTGATGCGCGCCTGCTACTGCTCGGTGCTCGACGCCTGCTGGATGCTCGACAGCCGCGAGGTCGAGCCGAAGCCGGCGGCGCGCTGCCCGGCCTCCGACGGCGTGGCCTGGAGCCGCTGAACCGCGCGATCGTCAGGCACGGCGCAGCAGGCGCAGGCCGAACCAGTCCTGCGGGTCGTTCCAGCGATGCGCGACGCGCAGCCCCGCCTGCGCGGCGAGCGCGGCGAAGCCGGCGTCGGTGTACTTCTGGCTGTACTCGACCTGCATCGCCTCGCCGGCGGCGAAGTGGAAGCGCCGCCCCTCGACCACCACGTCCTGCGCGCGCCGGCTGACCAGGAAGGTCTCGATGCGGCCGGCGTCCTCGACGTACACCGCGCGGTGATCGAACCCATCGAGGTCGAAGTCGCTGCCGATGTCGCGGTTGAGCCGCGCCAGCAGGTTGAGCGTGAAGCGCGCGGTGACGCCGTTGGCGTCGTTGTAGGCCGGGGCGATGATCGACGGCGACTTCTGCAGGTCGATGCCGACCAGCGCGCCGCCGCGCCCGCCCATGGTCTGGCGCATCGCGCGCAGCAGCCGCACCGCCTCGGCGTCGGTGAAGTTGCCGAGCGTGGAGCCGGGGAAGAACACCAGCGCGTGGTCGGCCTCGCGCCCGGGCTCCGGCAGCGGCACCGGCTGGGTGAAGTCGGCGCACACCGGCAGCACCTCGACGTCGCCGAACTCGCGGTCGAGCCGCTCGACGCTGGCCAGCAGCGCGCTGCGCGAGATCTCGATCGGCGTGTAGGCGACGGGATCCTCGAGCGCATCGAGCAGCAGCCGCGTCTTGCGCCCGCTGCCGCTGCCGTACTCGACCACGTGCGCGCGCGGGCCGACCGCTGTGGCGATCTCGCGCGCGCTGTCGGCGAGCAGCGCCAGCTCGACGCGGGTGAGGTAGTACTCCGGCTGGCGGGTGATCTCCTCGAACAGCTCCGAGCCGCGGCGGTCGTAGAAGTACTTCGACGGCAGCCGCTTGGGCGTGCGCGCCAGCCCGGCGAGCACGTCGCCGGTGATGTCGTCGGGCGTGGGCTGCAGGTCGGTGAGCTTCAGGACGGCGTTCATCCGGGATCGCGCGCCAGGCGCAGCCCGCTGAACTGCCAGCGCGCCGACGGCGGGAAGAAGTTGCGGTAGCTGGCGCGCGCGTGGTCGCGCGGCGTGGCGCAGCTGCCGCCGCGCAGCACCCACTGGCCGTTCATGAACTTGCCGTTGTACTCGCCGAGCGAGCCCGGCAGCGGCGCGAACCCCGGATACGCGGTGTACGCCGAGGCGGTCCATTCCCAGACGTCGCCGAACAGCTGCTGCAGCCCGGCGCCGTCGTCGCGCGCGGCCTGCGGGTGCAGCGCGCCGGATTCGACGAAATTGCCGTCGACGGCGACGCCGGCCGCGGCCTGCTCCCACTCGGCCTCGGTGGGCAGGCGCGCGCCGGCCCAGCGCGCGAAGGCGTCGGCCTCGTAGTAACTGACATGGCAGGCCGGCGCGTGCGGATCGCGCTCGCGCCAGCCGCCCAGGGTGAACTCGCGCGCGCCGTCCTCGTGCCAGTACAGCGGCCGCCGCCAGCCTTCGGCCTGCAGCAGCGCCCAGCCGTCGCTGAGCCACAGCGCCGGATCGTCGTAGCCGCCGTCGGCGACGAACTGCGCGTACTCGGCGTTGCCCACCGGGCGGCTCGCCAGTGCGTGCGCCGGCACCAGCACGCGGTGGCGCGGCGATTCGTTGTCGAAGGCGAACGCGGCCGCGCGCGGCCAGGGCGCGGCGCCGATGTCCGCGATCGCCTCCTCGCGCGCGATCCAGCGCAGTGGCGTCGCCGCGCCGGCGCGCGTGGCGAGGTCGCCGCGATAGGTCGGCGCCAGCGGATTGCTCCACAGCGCGTGCTTGATGTCGGTCAGCAGCAGTTCCTGGTGCTGCTGCTCGTGGTGCGTGCCCAGCAGGAGCACGCGCGCGGCGTCGGCGTCGAGGTCGCCGGCGGCGAAGCGCCGCTCCATGCGCGCGTCGACCTCGCCGCGGTAGTCGAGCACCTGCGCCAGCGACGGCCGCGACAGCAATCCGCGCCGCGGCCGCGCGTGCATCGGGCCGACGCTGTGGTAGTAGCTGTTGAACAGGAAGTCCCAGTGCGCGTCGACCGGCACGTAGCCCGGCCGCGCGCCGAGCACGAAGCGCTCGAAGAACCAGGTGGTGTGGGCCAGGTGCCACTTCGCCGGGCTGGCGTCGGCCATGCTCTGCACCATCGCGTCCTCGGCCGACAGCGGTTCCGCAAGCGCGAGGCTGTGCGCGCGCACCGCACGATAACGGCCGGCGAGCGCGGCCGGGTCGGCCGCGGGCGCGGGATGGCTGGCAGTGGCGGTGCGGGGGGACATCAGGCAAGGATTGTGCTGGCGCGCCCGCAAGGCATGGTGACGATGCCGGCGTCCGTGCACGGTAGCAGACCCGTCGCTCGAGCCATGCAATCCCGCGGGAACGACGGAAGCCGCGACGCTCTCCTGCAGGATCCCCGTCCGATCATCGCGGCTTCCGTCGCTCCCCCGGCAGGCGCCGGCGGCCGCTGCCGCCGGCGTTACAGTGGACGCATGCCGGAAGCGCCCGCCATCGCCGTCGACCCGGATCCCGCACGCGCGCGCGACGCGTTCGTGCCCTTCGACGGCACGCTCTACCTCGACTGCGCGGCGCGCGGGCCGCGGCTGCGCGCCGCGCTCGCCGCCGGGCAGGCGGCGCTCGCGGAAGACGCGACGCCGTGGCGTGATCCCGCCGCCTCCATCGAGGAGCGCACCGAGCGCCTGCGCGCGACCGCCGCGGCGACCGTGTTCGACGGCGACGCCGATGCGCTCGCGCTCGCGCCCTCGGCCGCCCATGGCCTGGCCACCGCCGCGCGCAACCTGGCGCTCGACGCCGGCGACGCGGTGCTGGTGCTCGACGGCCAGTTCCCGTCCAACCTGCTGCCGTGGCAGCAGCGCTGCGCCGACGCCGGCGCGCGCCTGGTCGGCGTGTCGCGCGGAGACGGCGAGGACTGGACCGGCGCGGTCCTCGCCGCGCTCGAACGCGAGCCGCGCACGCGCGCCGTCGCGCTGCCGCATGCGCGCTGGAACGACGGCGCGCTGCTCGACCTCGACCGCATCGCCGATCGCGTGCACGCGGCCGGCGCCGCGCTGGTGCTGGACCTGAGCCAGAGCCTCGGCGTCCTGGCCGCGGACCTCGCGCGCTGGCGGCCGGACTTCGCGGTGTCGGTCGGCTACAAATGGCTGTTCGGGCCGATCGGCCTGGCGTGGCTGTGGGCGGCGCCGCATCGGCGCGCCGTGGGCGTTGCGATCGACCAGCACTGGTCCGCGCGCGATCTCGCGCAGGGCTGGCATTTCGCGGTCGACCGCGTGCGCCCGCATCGTGCCGGCGCGCGCCGCTTCGACGCCGGCGGCCTCGACGACCCGGTGCGGCTGGCGATGGCGCAGGCCGGACTCGACCAGATCGGCGCCTGGGGCGTGGCCGCGATCTGCGCGGCGCTGGGCGAGCGCACGCGCGCGCTCGACGCCGCGCTCGACGCGCACGGCCTGTCGTCGTGGAAGACCCCGGGCCACGCGCCGCACATCACCGCGCTGCGCCCGCCGGCCGACCGGCTCGACGCCGTTTTCGACGCCCTGCGGCGCGAGCGCATCGCCTGCACGCGCCGCCTGGGCGTGCTGCGGATCGCGCCGCACCTGCACGTCGGCGTGGACGACATGCGGCGCGTGGCCGAGGTGGCGGCCGGCGCGCGCTAGCGGATCCCACGGTGCGCGGCTTGTCGTGGGAGCGGCTTCAGCCGCGAGCTTTCGGGCAAGCGCTCGCGGCTGAAGCCGCTCCCACATGGCTCGCTGTGCGTCACGCGCGCGCCGCGAGCCGCAGCCCGCGCGGCGTCAGCGCGCGCTCGACGCCTTCGAACGCGCCCTGCACCAGCAGCGCCAGCAGCGCCGCGGGCACCGCGCCCTCGAGGATCAGGCCGATGTCGTCCAGGCGGATGCCGGCGAGGATCGGCTGGCCGTAGCCGCCGGCGCCGATCAGCGCGCCGAGCGTGGCGGTGCCGACGTTGATCACCGCGGCGGTCTTGATGCCGGCCAGGATCGTGCGCAGCGCCAGCGGCAGCTCCACCCGCCACAACCGCGTGCGCGGCGGCAGGCCGATCGCGGCCGCGGTCTCGCGCAGTTCCAGCGGGATGCCGGTCAGGCCGGCGTGCGTGTTGCGCACGATCGGCAGCAGGCTGTAGAGGAACAGCGCCGCGATCGCCGGCTTCGCGCCGATCCCGAACAGCGGGATCATGAACACGAACACCGCCAGCGACGGCAGCGTCTGCAGCACGCCGGTGGCCGACAGCACCACCTGCCCCAGCCGCGGCCGCCGCGCCGCGAGGATGCCCAGCGGCAGCGCCACCAGCAGCGCCAGCCCGAGCGAGACCGCGACCAGCGCCAGGTGCTCGCGGGTGCGCTGCCAGATGCGCGCGGCGCGGCCGCGGCTTTCCGGCGCGTCGACGCCGAGCCAGTCGGCGGCGACGTCGGCCTCCTTCTCGTGGCCGAGCTTCACCCGCGCGTTGAGCCGCTGCATGGTCGCCGCGTCGATGCGCCCGGCCATGCCGCGCAGCGCCTGCGCCCAGGCCGGCGCGCGCTGCGCCAGGTCGGCGCGATACAGGTACACCGCCTCGTACGAGGGGAAGTAGTGGCGGTCGTCGGCCAGCACGGTCAGCTTGTAGTACGGGATCTCCGCGTCGGTGGAGTACAGGTCGGTCGCGTCGATCGCGCCGCTGGCCAGCGCGCGGTAGGCGAGGTCGTGGTCGAGGCCATCGGGCTTCTGCGGCAGGCCGTAGGCGTCGCGCAGGCCCGGCCAGCCGTCGGCGCGCTGCATGAACTCGTTGCTCAGGCCGAGCTTGAGGCCCGGATGCGCGCGCAGGTCGGACAGCGTGGCGATGCCGAGCGACTGCGCGCGCGTCGCGCGCATGCCGATCGCGTAGGTGTTGTCGAAGCCGAGCGGATCGGTCATCGCCAGGCCGCGCCTGGCGAGCTCGGCGCGCAGCGTGGCGAGGTCCGCGCCCGGCATCTGCAGCAGTTCCTCGGCCAGGGTGCCGGTGTATTCGGCGTAGGCGTCGACCTGGCCGTTGCCGAGCGCGCGCCAGAGGATGCGGGTGCCGCCGAGCTGGCGCCTGTGCTCGACCTGCAGCCCCTGCCGCCGCGCGAGGCCGGCGCCGATCTCGCCCAGCAGCACGCCCTCGGTGAAGTTCTTGGAGCCGATGACGAGGCGGGTGTCGGCCGTGGCTGGCGGCGGGGTGCCTTGCGGTACATCGGATGCCTTGGCCGAGGCCGCATTCGCCATGCCGATGACGAGGGCAAAGCCGAGTGTCGCGGCCCGCTTCACGCGACCTCCCCCACGCCGCGCTGCGCGGTCATGAACGCATGCACGAACGGCTCCGCCGGCGCGTCCAGCAATTCGCGCGCGCTGCCCTGCTGCAGCACGCGGCCGTCGCGCAGCAGCACCAGGGTGTCGCCCAGCCAGGCCGCCTCGGCGACGTCGTGGGTCACCAGCACCACCGTCTTGCCGAGCCGCTCGAACAGCGCGCGCATCTGCGCCTGCAGCTCGTGGCGCACGATCGGGTCGAGCGCGCCGAGCGGCTCGTCGAGCAGCAGCACGGGCGGGTCCAGCATCAGCGCGCGGATCAGGCCGACGCGCTGGCGCTGGCCGCCGGAGAGTTCGGCCGGATGCCGCGCGAGCGCGTCGAACGGCAGCTGGCACAGCCCTGCCAGCTCGCGCAGCCTGGCGTCGATGCGCGCGCGCTCCCAGCCCAGCGTGCGCGCCAGAAGCGCGGCGTTGCCGGCGCCGGTCAGGTGCGGGAACAGCCCGCCTTCCTGGATCACGTAGCCGATCCGGCGGCGCTGCTCGAGCAGGGTGTCGCGCCGCAGCGGCGCGCCGTCGAAGCGCACCTCGCCGCGGTCCGGCCATTCCAGCCCGAGCAGCATGCGCAGCACGCTCGACTTGCCGGCGCCGCTGGGCCCGATCAGCGCGGTGGTGCGGCCGGGCGCGATCGACAGGTCGAGCGCATCGAGCGCGACCGTCGCGCCATAGCGCTTGCAGACCTGGCGCAGTTCGAACATCGCGCGAGGATAGCGTAGGCGGGGGCTACGTCCCCGGCGCCCCGCACGACGCGGGCCTGCGTCATGCCCACCGCGCATGGACCGCGGTCCCGCCAACGCGAGACCAGGCGCCGCCAGCGCGGCGCTCCTACAGGCAGCGGCGCCAGACCAGGCAGCGGTTGTTGGCGGGCATCGCGACGTCGTCGGCCAATCGCAGGCCAACCGCGTTCGCAAGCGCGTCCACCGCTTCAAAATCGCGGATGCCCGAGCGCGGGTCGCGCGCCTGCAGCCACGCGTCGAACGCGCGGTTGCTGTCGCTGGTATGCGCACCGGCGTAGTTGAACGGCCCGTACACCGCGAGCACGCCGCCATCCGCATCCGCCAGCAGGCGCCCGACGCCGGCGAAGAAGGCTTCGACTCCGGGCCAGCCCATGATGTGCAGGGTGTTGGCGCTGAACACCGCGTCGTATCCGCGTACCGGCCAGGGCCCGCGTGCGACGTCCAGTTCGAGCGGCGGCGGCGTGTTCGCCAGGCCCGCCTCGTCCAGCCAGGCGCGGATGCCCGGCAGGTGCTCCGCGCGCTCGGAGCACTGCCACGCCAGCCACGGCATCGCCGCGGCGAAGTGCACGGCGTGCTGGCCGGTGCCGCTGCCGATCTCGAGCACGCGGCGGCGATCGGCGAAGCAGTCGCGCAGCACCGCGAGGATCGGTTCGCGGTTGCGTTCGCAGGCGGGGGCGAAGGGCTTGTCGATGGGTCGATTTCCGGTGGTTGCGGGAGAGGCGGCGCGGCCAGCTTCGGCCCGCGCATTGCCCGTGCTCGTGCGTCAGGCGCCCGCGCGCTGGCCGCGTGCGCGGATGCGACGCATGATGGCGCCATGCCGGCCATCGCGCATCCCGCCACCCGCGTCCTTCCGGTGCCGCCGGCGCGCTGGCCGCCGCCCGGGGACCGTATCCGCCTCGAAGCGGTGGAGTTCGCGCCCAAGAACGAGCTCCACGTCACCCTGGTCGGCAACGCGCTGGGCCGCGAGCTGCGGGCGGTGTTCGGCGCGCGTGCACGCGCGCTGGTGGACGCGGCGTTCGACGCGCAGGACTGGCGGTTCCGGCGCACCGGATGCCAGCTGCTGCTGCGCAAGGCTTACGCCGATGCGGGCACGGCGCACGTGGCCCATTCGATCGTCGAGCTGGTCGAGCTGCCGGCGATGGCGCCGTTCCACCGCGCGCTCGGCCACGCGCTGGGCCGGCAGCTGCCGCTGCCGCCGCCGCATGTGACGCTGTACACGGCGGGGCGCGCGCAGGGCATCGGCGTGTCGAGCTTGGCGCGACTGCGGGCGTTCACCCTGCGCGAACTGTTGGCCGGCGAGGGCGCGACTGCGCGCGCGGACTAGCAGCGCGGTCATTCCCCACGCCTTGTCATTCCGAGTGCAGCGAGGAATCCATTCCGGTCGCTCGGCAGGATTCCTCGCTGTGCTCGGAATGACAAGGAGAATGCGACGACGACGCCTGCGTCTCACCCGCTGCGACGCGTCTTTGGCCCACTCGTGCGTCATCCGACGGGGGCATCGCATGGCACAGGCACTGGCGCGGCGCGACGAGGGCGACGACACGATGCCGGCGGCGATCGGCGGCCGCGCGCGCGACGGCGCGGCGCTGACGCAGGCGCTGGCGCGCCGCTACGGCGACCGCATCACCGGCAGCTTCACCCTGCCCGCGCGCGCGGGCGAGTACGCGCCGATGCCCGGCGACGTGCCGCGGGCGCTGGCGGCGGCGCTGCGCGCGCGCGGCATCGAGCGGCTCTACGCCCACCAGGCCGAGGCCTGGCACGCGGCGCGGCGCGGCGAGCACGTCGCCATCGCCACGCCCACCGCGTCGGGCAAGTCGCTGTGCTATGCGCTGCCGGTGCTGGCCGCGGCGATGGAGTCGGGCGCGAAGGCGCTGTTCCTGTTTCCGACCAAGGCGCTGGCGCAGGACCAGGTCGCCGAGCTGCTGGAGCTCGGCGCCGCCGGCGGGCTCGGCGTGAAGGTGGCCACCTTCGACGGCGACACCCCGGGCGACGCGCGCCAGGCGATCCGCCTGCACGGCGACGTCGTGGTCAGCAACCCGGACATGCTCCACCAGGCGATCCTGCCGCACCACACCAAGTGGGCGCAGTTCTTCGAGAACCTGCGCTACGTGGTGGTCGACGAGGTGCACACCTACCGCGGCGTGTTCGGCTCGCACGTGGCCAACGTGCTGCGCCGGCTCAAGCGCGTGTGCGCGTTCTACGGCGTGCGGCCGCAGTTCGTCCTGTGCTCGGCGACGATCGGCAACCCGCGCGAGCACTGCGAGGCGCTGGTCGAGGACTGCGTGCACGCGATCACCGCGTCCGGCGCTCCCGGCGGCGAGCGCCACGTGCTGCTGTGGAACCCGCCGGTGGTCAACCGCGAGCTCGGCCTGCGCGCGTCGGCGCGCTCGCAGTCCAACCGCATCGCGCGCATCGCGGTGAAGTCGGGGCTCAAGACGCTGGTGTTCGCGCACAGCCGGCTGATGGTGGAGGTGCTGACCAAGTACCTGAAGGACGTGTTCGACGCCGACCCGCGCAAGCCGCCGCGCATCCGCGCCTACCGCGGCGGCTACCTGCCCGCGGAGCGCCGCGCGGCCGAGCGCGACATGCGCGCCGGGCGCATCGACGGCATCGTCTCGACCTCGGCGCTGGAGCTGGGCGTGGACATCGGCAGCCTCGACGTGGTGGTGCTCAACGGCTACCCGGGCACGGTGGCGGCGACGTGGCAGCGCTTCGGCCGCGCCGGCCGGCGGCACCGGCCGAGCCTGGGCGTGCTGGTGGCCAGCTCGCAGCCGCTCGACCAGTACGTGGTGCGGCACCCGGACTTCTTCGCCGACGCCAGCCCCGAGCACGCGCGCATCGCGCCGGACCAGCCGCTGCTGCTGTTCGACCACATCCGCTGCGCGGCCTTCGAGCTGCCGTTCGCGGCCGGCGACGGCTTCGGCCCGGTCGATCCGGCGGTGTACCTGGAGGCGCTGGCCGAGACCGGCGTGGTGCACCGCGAGGGCGACCGCTGGGAATGGATCGCCGACAGCTACCCGGCCAACGCGGTGAGCCTGCGCTCGGTGGCCGACGGCAACTTCGTCGTCGTCGACCGCAGCGACGGCGCGCAGCGGATCATCGCCGAGGTCGACTACTCCGCGGCCGCGCTCACGTTGTACGAAGGCGCGATCCACATGGTGCAGTCCACGCCCTACCAGGTGGAGAAGCTCGACTGGGAAGGCCGCAAGGCCTTCGTCACCCGCACCCACGTGGACTACTACACGGACAGCATCGACTACACCAGGCTCAAGGTGCTCGACCGCTTCGAGAGCTGCGCGGCCGGCCGCGGCGACGGCGCGCATGGCAGTTGCAGCCACGGCGAGGTGCACGTGGTGCGGCGCGTGGCGGGCTACAAGAAGATCCGCTACTACAGCCACGAGAACATCGGCTACGGCCCGGTCAACCTGCCAGACCAGGAGCTGCACACCACCGCGGCCTGGTGGCAGCTGCCGCAGGCGGTGCTGCAGCGCGCGTTCGGTTCGAAGCAGGACGCGCTCGACGGCTTCCTCGGCGCCGCGCACGCGCTGCATGTCGTGGCGACGGTGGCGGTGATGGCCGACGCACGCGACCTGCAGAAGTCGGTGGGCAACGGCGACGGCGCCTGGTTCGCGGCCCGCGACGGCGATGGCCACGGGCGCGCGCGGGACCACGACGGCAACGCGGTGGCGGTCGGCGCAGGCGCGCCTGGTAGCGACGCGATGGCGGCATCCGCGCAGTTCGTGCCGACGGTGTACCTGTACGACAACTTCCCCGGCGGCATCGGCCTGAGCGAGCCGCTGTGGCAGCGCCAGGCCGAGCTGGTCGGGCACGCGCGCGACCTGGTCGCGCGCTGCGACTGCGCCGCCGGCTGCCCGGCCTGCGTCGGACCGGTGCTGGCGATCGACGAGGCGAAGGCCGCGGCGACGCCGAAGCAGCTCGCGCGGCAGGTGCTCGAGCTGCTGGCGGAGCGGCCGGCGTGACCCTGCCGCCTTCCCGTGGGAGCGGCTTCAGCCGCGAGCTCTTCGACGGTTGCCGCAGATCGGCTGCTGCTGTGGGAGCGGCGGAAGCCGCGATGCTTTTCGACAGGACTCGCGGCTTGCGGTCGCGGCTTCCGCCGCTCCTGCAGGGTGTCGTCCCGGCCCACGCCTCGAAAAGCTCGCGGCTCAAGCCGCTCCCACGGGCGGACAGGCCATGAGCGTCTCGCTGCAGGCGCTGCGCGCGCTGCGGCGCGAGGCCGGCGCGCCGACCGCCGCTGCCGCCGATCCGCCCGCGGCGCCGTCCGCGCAGTCGGTCGCATCGCTGCGCCGCCTGCTCGGCCTGCGCGAGCGTGCGCTGCCCACGCTGCCTGCGCGCGGCCCCGTCGACCGCGCGCTGCCCGGCGAGGAGATCGTGCCCGGCCTGCGCCTGCTGCAGGCGCACGTGCCGATCGACGCGCCGCCGCCGGCGTGGTCGCTCGCGTTCGCCGCGCGCGCGACCCCTGCGCGCAATCGTGCGAGCGTCGCCAGCGGCGCGGCGCCGGACGCCATCGATCCGCGCGACCTGCTGTTCTTCGACACCGAGACCACGGGGCTGGCCGGCGGCACCGGCACCCGCGCCTTCATGGTCGGCGCCGCCGATTTCCACCGCGATCCCGAGCGCGGCGACGGGCTGCGCGTGCGCCAGCTGCTGATCACGACGATGGCCGCCGAGGCCGGCATGCTGCTCGCCTTCGCCGGCTGGCTGTCGCCGCGCACGGTGCTGGCCAGCTACAACGGCCGCTGCTACGACGCGCCGCTGCTGAAGGCGCGCTACCGGCTGGCGCGGCTGGGCGAGCCGCTGTCCGCGCTCGCGCACGTCGACCTGCTGTTCCCCGCGCGCCGGCGCTGGCGCGGGCGCTGGGAAAACTGCCGGCTGGCGACGGTCGAACGCGAGGCGCTGGGCGTGGTGCGCGAGGACGACCTGCCCGGCGCGCAGGCGCCGGAAGCATGGCTGCGCTACCTGCGCGGCGGCCCGGCGGCGATGCTGCGCCGCGTGTGCGCGCACAACCACCAGGACGTGGTGACGCTGGCGCTGCTGATGCGGCGCCTGGTCGCGCTGCACGCCGAGGATGCGGGGTCGACGGGTTAACGTTTTGCACACGGCCGCGCCGGCACGCTGGCCGCTCTCGCCACGGAGCACGCCGATGACCCTCTCGTCGAACCTCGCGCCGAACCGTCGGCCGGCCGTGATCGCCTCGCTGGGGACGCTGTGCGCGCTCGCACTGGCGGCCTGCGCGCCGAAGCCAACCACCGACGGCGCGCCGCCGGCCGATACCGCCCCGGCGGCCACCGAACCCGCGCCGGCCGCCGCCGACGCCGCGACGCCGCCCGCCGCGGCGACGACGCCGGAAGCCGATGCCGCGCCGGGCGCGCCCGACATGTCCGCGCAGTGCAGCGCCGACGCCGCGCAGTCTTTCGTCGGCAAGGAAGCGACCGACGCGACGGTCGCCGACGCCAAGGCCGCGGCGGGCGCGAAGGGCGACGTGCGCGTGATCAAGCCCGGCCAGCCGGTGACGATGGACTTCCGCGGCGACCGCCTCAACGTCGAGGTCGACGAGCGCAACGCGATCGTCAGGATCACCTGCGGCTGACGCGACCACCCGAAGCGCGCGGCTTGCGCGCGCGCCCGATCGCCACGAGGTTTCGCCGAACGATGCGACGCTACGCCTGGTTCATCCTCGTACTGGCGGCGCTCGCGCTGTGGGGATGGTCGCGGCACGATGCGCAGCCTGCCGGCAGCGCGGCGCCCGCCGCGTCGACCACCGCGCGCGCGCCCGTGCCGGCGCCGGCGGAACCGGCCGCGCATGCGCGCGCACCATCGGCGCAGCCCGCGCGTGCCGGCTGGCCCGCCTGGCTGCCGCCGGAGGCCCTCGACACGCTGCGGCTGGTCGCGCGCGGCGGTCCGTTCCCGCACCGCCAGGACGGCGCCGTGTTCCAGAACCGCGAGCGCCTGCTGCCCGCGCAGCCGCGCGGCTACTACCGCGAGTACACCGTGCGCACGCCGGGATCGCGCGACCGCGGCGCGCGCCGCATCGTCACCGGCGGCGACCCGCCGGCGGAGTTCTTCTACAGCAACGACCACTACCGCAGCTTCCGCCGCTTCGCGCCCGCGGGGGACGCGCGATGAGCGCGACCGAGCTGCGCGCGCTGCTCGCCGACGCCGCCCAGAACGGCGCCTACTTCGTCGACGTGCGCGACCGCGAGGCGCTGGAGGAGATCGCGCGCGAGCTCGGCTTCGCGGTGGTCGCGATCGACTTCGCCGGGCGCGACGACAAGGACGAGGTGCTCGACGGCTTCGCCGCGGCGCTGCGCTTCCCGGAGTGGTTCGGCCACAACTGGGACGCGCTCGCCGACTGCCTCGGCGACCTGTCGTGGTGGCCGGCCGGCGGCTACCTGCTGCTGCTCGACCACGCCGCCGCCTGGCGCGAGGCCGACGCCGCCGGCTTCGCCACCCTGCTCGACGTGCTGGGCGACGCGGCGGCCGCATGGTCCGCGCGGCAGGTGCCGTTCTGGGCGCTGGTGCCGCTGTCGGCGCGCGCGCTCGAAGCGATCGACTGAGCGTTCGGGCAATCCGCGCCGCGGGATGAACCCGCTCCAACCGCGGCGTGCGGGCGCGCACGCTTCCACGATTTCGTTCGTGAAATCTAACGCTCCGGCTACAAACGGCTGCGCAGAATGCCCGCGTCACCAACGACGACGAGGTCCCGCGATGAGAACCACGATCCTTCCCCTGACGGCGGCGCTCGCCTTGCTGCTGGCGGCCTGCCACAAGGACGACAGCAACGTGATGTCGCCGGACGCCGCGCCGCCGCCGGCCGACACCACCGCGCCTGCGGAAACGACCACGCCTCCGCCGGCCGACGACACCATGCAGCCGCCGCCGACCGACACCACGACGCCGCCGCCGGTCGAAGGCACGCAGCCGCCACCGGACATGCCGCCGCCGACCGATACCCCGGCCGATCCGGACAACCCGGATACGCCGACCGACTCGACGGCACCGCCACAGGGCTGACCCTCCCCTCTCTCCCGGATCAGCTCCTTGGCCCGCCTTCCTTCGGGGAGGCGGGCTTTCTTCGTCAGCGCGGCTTGCGCCTGGCCGCCGCGCGCGCCTGCCTGGCCGCTTCGCGCCGCGCGCGGCGCAGGAACTTCAGTGCGGCCTGCTCCCACTGGCGCGCACCGCGCGCACCCGCGGCGGCGCGCGCCAGCGAGCCGTCGCGCCAGCCCGCGAACACCGCCGGATCGACGTAGGCCCTGCGGCACACCGCCGGCGTGTTGCCGAGCACGCGGGCGACGTCGGCGACGACCGCCTTCTGCGCGGCGGCAACGGCGCGCTCCCCGCCGCGGCGCGGCGGCGATGCGTCGGCGAACAGACGGAACGCCTGCAGGGTGCCGCCCCAGGTGCGGAAATCCTTGGCGGTGAAGTCGGCGCCCATCGCCTCGCGCAGGTAGTCGTTGACCGCGCCCGAGTCGACCGGCCGCAGCTCGCCGTCGTCGTCGCGGTACTGGAACAGCGCCTGTCCCGGCAGCTCCTGGCAGGCGCGCACCAGCTTCACCAGCCGCGCATCGTCGAGCTCGATTTCCTGGCGCTGGCCGCCCTTGCCGGTGAACGCCAGCCGCGCGCGCCCGCCGCGCAGGAACTCGACGTGCCGGTTGCGCAGCGTGGTCAGGCCGTGCGAGCGGTTGGCGCGCCGGTATTCGTCGTTGCCCACGCGCACCAGCGTGTCCGCCATCACCGACACCACGATCGCCAGCACCTTGTCGCGCGGGAAGCCGCGCAGCGCGAGGTCGCGCCGCAGGCGCCGGCGCAGCCTGGGCAGCGCGCGCGCGAAGTCGAGGATGCGGTCGAACTTGCCCTCGCCGCGCGCATCCTGCCAATCGGGGTGGTAGCGGTACTGCTTGCGCCCTCGCGCGTCGCGCCCGGTGGCCTGCAGGTGGCCGTTGGCGCGCGTGCAGATCCACACCGCGGTATAGGCCGGCGGCACCGCGAGGGCGCGGATGCGCGCCAGCGTCGCGGCGTCGCGCACCGCGACGCCGTCGGGACGGCGGTAGCGGAAACCGCGGCCGGCGCGCAGGCGCGCGATGCCGGGGTCGGCGTCGCTCACCCACACCAGCCCGGCGCCGGCGGCCGCCTGTTCCGCGGCGGCGGCTTCGTCCTGGTCGCGCGCGTTCGGTCGGCTGGCGGGCATCGGCCGAGCGTGGGCGCGGCCGTGTCAACGACGCGACAACGCGCACCCGGCGATGGCGTGGCGCGCGCGGGTCCCGCGGGTCGCGTCAGTCGCGCTTGCCGCTGAAGTCGAGCGACTCGTCGCGCCTGGCGTCGTCGCTGCTCCAGGTCGCCTCGCGCACGCGCTCGCAGTCCTTCGACACCGGCTCGCCGGGCTGGCTCGGCGCGCTCGCGCACAGCGGGTTGGCGTCGACCGCGGCGTTGCTGTCGCGGTACTGCACGCCGCCGCAGCCGCCGGCGGACGCGGCGACGGCGAGCGCCAGCAGGCATGCCGGCAGCGATCGGGGAGAGCGGTTCGCGGTGGGCAAGCGCATGCGGGCGTCCTCGTGGAGGTTTGCGGCGATTGTGCATCAACGCCGGCATGCAAGCGTTGGCGTGTCGCGCCCGGGCGACAGCTCGCCGACGCGTGCAGGGACGTCCCATGCGGCTGCGCGCGGTCGCGCAGGATCGCCCGCGCCTCAGTGCCCGGCGATCAGCCGCGCGGTGGAGACGGCGAGTCGCTCGGCGGCGTCGCCGAACGCATCGCGGCCGCCCTCGGCGTACACGCCGCGGCCTTCGCCCAGGCGCGTGGCGACATCCTGCGCGACCTGCCGTCCCTGCTCGAACGCGGAGCGCAGGCTGCCGTCGAACGCCGTCGCCGCATCCGCCGCGCTGTCGAAGTGGCCGCCGGCGACGCCGTTGAACGCCTCGCGCGCGACATCGGTCAGCCCGGTGATCGCGCGCGCGACCTCGCCGATGTCGGTCGCCGACGGCGCGCGGCCGCTGGTCAGCGCGCCGCTGGCGAGCGTGCCCAGGGCGCCCTGCAGGTGGCTGGCGTCGAGCGCGCCGGGAATGCCACGCGCGAAGGTGTCGATGGCGAGGCTGGCGATGCCCTGGAACTGCGACGGCAGATTGGCCGAGACCGCGTCCTTGGCCGCATCGGTCAGCGATCCGCCGACCAGGCTTTGCGCGACCGCCGCCACCGCGCCCGGCAGGCCGCCGGTGACCGCGCCCATGAGCGCGGCGCCGACGATGCCCTGCAGGTCGTCGGCGTCGATGCCGAGCATGTCGCCCAGCTGGCCGAGCGCCGAGGACAGCCCGGTGACGTCGCCGACCGCGCCCAGCGCGTTGCCGATCGCCTCCGCCAGCGAGTCCACCGCCTGCCCGATCGCATCGGCCACGCTTTCGGCGGCGTTGCCGATGCCATCGGCGTCGGAGGCACTGTTGCTGGCCGCATTCGAACCGCCGTTGCCGACACCGCCGGCGCCATCGCTGCCGTCGCCCATGGCCCTGCCCTCCCGATCATTGGTTTCCCGACCCTAGGCCTGCGGCGCCGAGGGAGGAACCCCGGAACAACCCGAGGGTCGCGACCGGGATCGCGGTGCGCGGCGTCAGCCGGCGGGATCGGCCACCGCGCCGGCCGGCGCCGGCGCGCGCGCGTAGCGCCAGGCGATCAGCACCGCCACCGCCAGCAGCAGGCCGGCGATGAACCACGGCGCGCCCGGCAGGTGCAGCGGCGCGTGCTCGCCGATGAACCAGCCGAAGCTGCCGGCGAAGATCGTCGGGCCGACGATCCCGGCCATCGACACCAGGCTCATCAGCGCGCCCTGCACCCGGCCCTGCACCTCGGGGCCGACCTGGCGCGTGATCAGCGCCTGCGTCGCCGGCGCCGAGATCGCCCACAGCGCGCTGATCGGCAGGCCGAGCAGGAAGATCCAGCCGTGGTCGGCGATCCCGTACACCGCGAAGCCGATCGCGCCGCAGGCCAGCGAGCCGAGCAGTGCGCGGCGCTCGCCGAAGCGCTTCACCACCCGCCCGACCAGGCCGACGTTGACGATGATGTTGAGCACGCCGACCGCGGCCAGCACGTAGCCGACCTCCTTCTGGCCCCAGTGGTAGGCGTAATCGGCGAACAGCACGAACACGCTCGGGTACACGTAGTGCGCCAGGTTGGCGATGAACACCACCGCCGCCAGCCCGAACACCTGCGGATAGCTGCGCAGCAGCCGCATCGAGCCCAGCGGGTTGGCGTGCGCCCAGTCGAAGCGCGGCGTGCGCCGCTCCGGCGGCAGCGACTCGGGCAGCACGAACAGCCCGTAGCAGAAGTTGAGCAGCGCCAGCCCGGCGGCGAACCAGAACGGCCAGCGCAGTCCGATCTCGCCCAGCCAGCCGCCGATCAGCGGCCCGATCACGAAGCCCACGCCGAACGCGGCGCCGATCATGCCGTAGCTCTTGGCGCGCTGGTCCGGCGGGGTGACGTCGGCGATGTAGGCGTTGGCGGTGGTGAAGCTGGCCGAGGTCATCGCCGAGATGATGCGGCCGACGAACAGCCACGCCAGCGACGGCGCCAGCGCCATGAAGATGAAGTCCAGCCCCAGGCCCAGGCACGAGAGCAGGATCACCGGCCGCCGCCCGAAGCGGTCCGACAGCGTGCCCTGGATCGGCGAGAAGACGAACTGGATCAGCGCGAACATCGTGCCGAACGCGCCGATCCAGTACGCGGCGGTGTCGATGCGGCCGCCGACGAACTGCTGCACCAGGTGCGGCAGCACCGGGATGATGACGCCGAACGCCAGCACGTCGATCAGCACGGTGACGAAGATGAAGGCGAGCGCGGCGCGGCGCACGCGCGGATTGGGAAGTGTGCTCAAACGAAGGATCCGGAGGGTGGCCGCGGGATTGGGGACGCGGCGGGAGCGCGGAGTTTAAGCCCGCGGCCGTTCGCCGCGAACCGGCGAGCGGCGTGCCGGCACGCCGGGCGGGCGATCAGCGCGTTTCGCGCCGCGATTGTTCTCCGGGCAGGGACAATCACGGTGCCCGCGCGCCGGCGCCGCGGCGTCGCGCCGCAGGGCCAGCGCCCGGGACGCCGCCGCTAGCGTTGCACCTTCGTGTGCAGGGAAACGCCGATCACCAGCACCACCTGGAGCAGCAGGCCGGCCAACCACCACCGCGGGACGACGTAGGTGCATGCCAGTGCGCACAGGAACATCGCGACGACGAGGATCTTCCATTGCCGCGACGCGTCGGTGGCGAAGACGAACCATCCGGTGGCGACCAGCGAGGCAAGCAGCGCGATGAGCCCGAATGGCATGGCGGTGTCCGTGGGTGCGGTCTCGCCTTGGGTTGGCGGCGGCCGGTGTCGTGTGTCGATGATGCCGTCGGCGCGCGCGGCGGTGCGTCCTGGCGGCTGGGCCCGGCCGCCCTAGCGCCCGCCCACCTCGATGAAGCGCAGGAACTCCGCCCGCGTGCGCGCGTCCTCGCGGAAGCTGCCGAGCATGGTGGAGGTGGTCATGCTCACGCCGCGCTTGTGGATGCCGCGCGTGGTCATGCACTCGTGCACCGCCTGGATCACCACGCCGACGCCGCGCGGCGCCAGCACGTCCTGGATCACGTTGGCGACCTGCGCGGTCAGCTTCTCCTGCACCTGGAAGCGGCGCGCGTAGGTCTCCACCACCCGCGCCAGCTTGCTGATCCCCACCACCTTGCCGTCGGGTAGGTAGCCGACGTGGGCGCGGCCGATGATCGGCGCCATGTGGTGCTCGCAGTGGCTCTCGAACTCGATGTCGCGCAGCACGATCATCTCGTCGTAGCCGCCGACCTGCTCGAAGGTGCGCTCGAGGTAGTCGCGCGGATCGTCGGCGTAGCCGCTGAACCAGTCGCCGTAGGCCTCGACCACGCGCTTGGGCGTGTCGAGCAGGCCCTCGCGCGCGGGATCCTCGCCGGCCCAGCGCAGCAGCGTCCGCACCGCGTCCTCGGCCTGGGCGCGGCCGACGCCGTTGCGCTGTTCGTCGGATCGGGCCATCGGCGGGCTCCTGCACGGGGGACGCGCATGGTACCGCGGCCCGGCGCGGCCGAAGCGATCCGGCCGTGATCGTCGCGGCCAGTGTGTCGCCGGCGCCGGAGGCCCGGCCGGCTAGTGGTCGCGGCGCATGCCGCCGGCGTCGTCGACGTCGTCGTGGTGGCGCCAGGCGTCGCGGACGGCGTCGCGCGCCTCGGTCCAGAGCAGGCGCGAATCAGCCTTGCGGCGCAGCCAATCGCGCGCGAGCTGGGGCTCGACGTCCTCGAAGCGCTCGTCGGGATGCTCGTCGCGGGCGAGGTGGCCGTAGCGGTATGCGGGCGCATAGTCGCGCCAGCTGCGCCCGGTCGAGTAGTAGGGCGCGTCGCGGTAGGTCGACTGGTAGTGCGCCTCGTCGAAGTCGTCCAGGCGCGGCATCGGTTGGGGGTGGCGGTTGTGCATGGTCTTCCCGGTCGGGTCCGGTGGCTGCCTCTTCGGGCGGCGGCACGTGCGTCGCTTGTCTTCTCCGCACGCGTGTATGGATGTCGCCGCAGGCTAGCGGCGCGCCGGTGGTGCCATCGTGAAACTTCACGCCAAGGCTGAACGCATGAATGCGCGCATTCGGCACGCAGTGCGCATTTCGTGCAGGCAATCTTGCTTCGCCGTACAGGCAGTGCGGGATCCGGAACCGGCGAGTACGCGGACACGCCGCGCGCCCGCGGAAACCGCCGTTACGCCACCGCTTGCGCCGTGGGCCGCGGGCGCCAGCCGAGCAGGCGCGCGGGCAGCGTCAGCAGGGCATGCAGGAAGGCGAACAATGCCGAGAACGTGACGCCGACCAGGCGGAACGGCAGCGCGACGAGCCAGGCCAGCGGCCACAGCACCAGCGCGAGCAGCGCCAGCGGCCAGCACAGCACCAGCAGCATGCACCACAGCAGCAGGGCGATCAGGGTCTTCATGGTCGGGCCTCCGGGCATGGACGATGCGCCGCGCGCGCGGCGTCGAGCAAGGTGCCGGCCAGTGGCCCATGCCCGCAAGCGGCCTGCGACGAAACGCCGCAATCGGCGACGAAAGCGGCTTGCGCCGCGCCGGGCGCGGCGCGCGCTCGCCTAGTCCGCCGCTTCCGGCGCGCCCATGTTGCCCTTGCTGTACATCCCCGAGCGATCGAAGCAGCACGCGCGGCGCATGCCGGAGGCGAGCTTGTCGCAGGCGGTGTCGATGCGCTTGCCGCGCGTCTCGGCCTTCTTGCCCGAGGTGATCCAGTGGATCCAGTCGCGTCGCGCCACCGGCGTGATGTCATCCCAGGTCGCCTTCGCGTCCGGGTTCGCCGCGAGCGCCTTGCGCAGGTCGGCGGGCACCGCGGGCTCGGGCTCCCTGTCCACCGGCGCGATCTCGAGCGCGACGGTGTCGCCCACCGACGCGCCGGCCGCCTCGCGCAGCGCAGGTTCGACCTTGAGCCAGTGGCTGCCGTGCCCGTCGGGTTCGAGCGTGGCCTGGAACGCCGCGCCGTCGAGGGTGCCGTCGACGGTGACCATGCTGCGCGTCGGCAGCTTCGCGCTGGCGCCGGCGGGCAGCACCAGGAACGACCAGCGCGCGCCCTTCGGGCTCGCCGGCCGCGACAGCTTGGCTTCGAATCGGATCTTTCCGCCGGTCTTGTCCATCGCGGCACGGTAGCACCGCGCGCCGCGTCCGTCCTGCGCAGCACGCCTTGCCGCGCAAGCCGGCTGCCGCCCTGGAAACGCGCGCGCACACGAAAGTGACTGCGATGGCGGCGGGTATACTCGGCCTCCGCACCCACGCACCACCCTGGCATGCCCAGCGCGCACCAGCTCCAGCGTCGACGACTCCTGCAGGGCATGATCGCCGCGGCAATGCCCGCCGGACTGGCGGCGTGCGGCGGCGGCGAACCGTCGGACCAGCTGGTGGTCGGCGCGTTGCCGGTGACCTGCAACCTCACGCTGCCGGTCGCCTGCGTGGCCCGCGCCAAGGCGCGCGCGGCCGGTGCGCCCGGCATGGGATTCCAGTTCAGCAAGTACAGCGGCTGGCCCGAGGTCAAGGAATCGCTGATGGCCGGGCGCATCCAGGCCGCCTACATGCTGGCGCCGCTGGTGATGGACCTGGCCGACAAGAAGATCCCGGTGAAGATCGTCTCGCTCGGGCACCGTTCCGGCGCGGTGATCATGGTGCGCAGCGATTCGCCGTACCGGCACTTCCGCCAGCTGGCCGGCAAGACCATCGCCATTCCCAGCCGCTTCGCGGTGGATTTCCTGTTCCTGCGCAAGATGCTGCTGCAGGAGGGCATGACCCCGGACGACATCAAACTCGTCGAGATGCCGCCGCCGGACATGCCCGCGGCGCTGTACGCGAACGCGGTCGACGCCTACTGCACCGGCGAGCCTTTCGGCGCCTCGGCCCAGAAGGCGGGTTACGCCCGGCCGCTGCGCATGACCCGCGACGAGTGGCCCAACTACATCTGCTGCGTGCTCACGGTGCGCGAGGAACTCATCCGGTCCGACCGCCCGCTGGTGCAGGCGCTGGTCAACCACGTGCTGGGCGCCGGCCGCTGGCTCGATGCGCGGCAGGCCAATCGCGACAAGGCCGTGGCCATCGCCGCACGCCGCGAGTACTTCAACCAGGATCCGGGCATCATCCGCTTCGTCATGGAGAACCCGACCGACCGCGTCACCTACGGCGACCTGCGGATGATCCGCGACGAGTTCGACGAGCTGATGCGGCTGTCGATCGACGCCGGCACCATCAGCCATCCGATCGCCTACGAGACCTACGTCGACGACAGCTTCGCGAAGGCGGCCAGGCCGGCGGAGATCGTCGTCTGATGGCCGCCGGCATCCCGCGCCGCGCGCGCATCGCCCTGCTCGCCCTGCTGCTCGCGTGCGGCGCGGCCGTGGCCGGCGGTCCCCCGGCTAGCGCCGGCGTGCCCGCGGCAGTCGCACTCAAGGCCGGTGTGTTCGAGCCGCCGCGCGCGGCGCCGGCGCTGTCGCTGCAGTCGTCCAACGGCGGCGCGCTGTCACTGGGCAAGTACCGCGGCAAGGTGGTCCTGCTCGGCTTCGGCTTCACCCATTGCCCGAAGGTGTGCCCGACCACGCTCGCCGTGCTGGCCTCGGCCCGCAAGCGGCTCGGCGAGGTGGGCGCGCAGGTGCAGGTGGTCTACGTCACCGTCGACCCGGAGCGCGACGACGCGGCGCGCATGCGCGAGTACCTGTCCGTGTTCGACCCGGGCTTCGTCGGCGGCACCGGCACGCCGGCGCAGCTGGCCGCCGCGCGCGCGGCCTACGGCGTCACCGCCGTGCGCAAGCCGATGGGCGACACGTATTTCTATGCGCACTCCTCGTCGGTCTACCTGATCGACCGCAAGGGCGTGCTGCGCGGGATGATGCCCTACGGCCACCCGGCCGGGGACTACGTGCACGACGTGCGCGCGCTGCTGGCCGAATGAAAGCGCCGCGCCTTCGATCCCCGCGCCCGCGGTGGCGGCGCTGATGCGGCGCGCCGCGCGCATCGCCGCGCTCTCGCTGGCCGCGGTCGCGGCCGGCGTCGCGGCCTGGGCCGCGTTCGCGCCGGTGCGCGCGCGTGCCGGCCACGAGCAGCCCTTCGTCATCCCCGAGGGCACCTGGGCGCGGCGCCGCGCCGGCGATCCGGTCGAGATCCTGCCGCAGCGCATCCGCCTCACCATCGGCGTCAACGACGTGCTGGTGCTGGAGAACCTGGACGAGGTGCCGCAGACCTTCGGCCCTGCGCTGCTGATGCCCGGGCAGCGGTTCCGCCTGCCGTTCGATCGTCCCTCGGAGTACCAGTTCGCCTGCACCGCGCACGCGAGCGGGCAGATGACTATCATGGTCGAGCCGTTCCCCGCCTCGCCCTGGGCCAGGTTGCGCTGGCGGATGCTGGAACTGGCGGACTCCTTCGGGGACAAGACGCATGAACCACACTCCTGAGGTGGCCGTGGGGCCGCGCGCATGATCCAGCTGCGCCGCGCGCTCCCGGGCATCGCGACCGTCGTGCTGGTGCTGGCCGCCTGGTGGGCGACGGTGGCGGCCACCCGCAGCGTGATCTTCCCCACGCCGTGGCAGGTCGTGCTGGGCACCGCCGACCTCGTGCGCGACGGCACGCTGTGGCTGCACATCGGCGCATCGCTCGGGCGCGTCGCCGCCGGCTTCCTGCTCGCGGTCGCGGTGGCGGTGCCGCTGGGCTTGTGGATGGGCTGGGTGCGCGGCGCGTACGACACGCTCAACCCGCTGTTCCAGATCCTGCGGCCGATCTCGCCGATCGCGTGGATCCCTATCGCGATCCTCTGGTTCGGCGTCGGCAACGCGTCGCCCGTGTACCTGATCTTCATCTCCTCGGTGTTCCCGATGATCGTGCAGACGGTGGCCGGCGTGCACACCATCGAGAAGCGCTACCTGCGCGCGGCCGAGAACTTCGGCGTCTCGCGCTACACGCTGTTCACCCGGGTGGTGATCCCGGCGACGCTGCCGCAGATCATCGTCGGCATGCGCATCGGCCTGGGCGTGGCCTGGCTGGTGGTGGTGGCGGCGGAGATGATCGCGCTGCGCTCGGGCCTGGGCTACCTGATCATGGACTCGCGCAACGCGGGCAACCGCTATGACCTGGTGGTCGCGGGCATGGCCATCATCGGGTTGATCGGATTGCTGCTGGACGGACTGATGCGACTGCTGGAAGGCCTGAAGATCGTGCGGTGGCGCTATGTCCACTAAGATCGACGTGCAGTCGCTGCGCAAGGGCTTCGCCACCGACAAGGGCCCGCTGCCGGTCGTCGACGACGTCAGCCTGCAGGTGGGCGACGGCGAGTTCATCGCCATCGTCGGGCCCTCGGGCTGCGGCAAGTCCACGCTGATGCGGATGGTCGCCGGCTTCATCGCGCCGGACGCAGGCCGGGTGGTGATCGACGGCGCCGAGCGCGCGCGGCCGAGCCCGCAGGGCATCCTGATCTCGCAGCACGGTTCGGTGTTCCCGTGGCTGACCGTGCAGCAGAACCTGATGTTCGGGCTGACCGGCCCGCAGTCGACGCGCGAGAAGGTCGCGATCGCCGACCACTACGCCGCCATCGTCGGGCTCAAGGGCTTCGAAGGCAGCTACCCGCACGAACTGTCGGGCGGCATGCTCAAGCGCGTGGAGATCGCTCGCGCGCTCGCGGTCAAGCCCGCGATCCTGTACATGGACGAGCCGTTCTCGGCGCTCGACGCGCTGATGAGCCTGCACATGCGCAACGAGCTGCTGCGCATCCTCGAGCAGGAGCGGCACACGGTGCTGCTGATCACCCACGACGTCGAGGAAGCGATCCACCTCGCCGACCGCATCATGGTGCTGTCGCCGCGGCCGACGCGGATCCAGGCGACGTTCGAGGTCAGCCTGCCGCATCCGCGCAAGCTCACCAGCCCGGATGTGCAGGAGTTGCGCATGGCGATCCTCCGCGAGCTGGGCGTGGAGGCCGACGCCGAAGGCTGACGCGATCGGGGCGGAAGCCCGTGCGCGTCGCGCTACCATCGCGGTTCCCCAGCCGCCATGCGAGGCCCGTCGATGCACTGGCGCGTTGTGATCCTGCGAGCCGCGATCGCGCTCCCGCTGCTGGGCGCGCTGGGCTTCGCGGCCTGGATCGCGCTGCTCCCGCCGCGCATCGAGGCCGGGCGCGCGGAACCCATCCCCGACGCCGAGCATGCGCGGACGCTGGCGGCGCTCGCCCCTCGCGGCAGCGGCCGCCCGGTCGTGGCGATGATCGGGCTCAACGACGCCACCGAAACCACCGACTACCTGATGACGACCGGCGTGCTGCGCCGCGCCGACGTCGCCGACGTCGTCATGGTCGCGACCGCGCCCGGCGCGGTGCGGCTGTATCCGGCGCTGAGCGTCATGCCGGACGCGACGACGGCGCAGTTCGACGCACGCCATCCCGGCGGCGCGGACTACGTCGTGGTGCCGGCGATGGAGCCGACCGACGACCCGGCCGTGCTGGCCTGGGTCCGCGCGCAGTCGCGCAAGGGCGCGATCGTCGTCGGCGTCTGCGTCGGCGCGCTGACCGTGGCCGAAGCCGGCCTGCTGGACGGCCGGCGCGCGACCACGCACTGGTATGTGCGCGGCGACCTGCAGCGCCGGCATCCCGCGGTGCGCTACGTGCCCGATCGCCGCATCGTCGTCGACCGCGGCGTCGCCACCACCACCGGCATCACCGCGTCGATGCCGATGATGCTGACGCTGGTCGAGGCGATCGCGGGACGCGCGAAGGCCGCCGCGACGGCGCGCGGGCTCGGCGTCGACCGCTGGGACGCACGCCACGACAGCGCCGCGTTCCGCCTCGACCGGCCGTTCGTGCTGGCGGTGCTGCGCAATCGGCTGGCGTTCTGGCGGCACGAAACGCTCCGCATCGCGCTGCAGCCCGGCATGGACGAGGTGTCGCTGGCGCTCGCGGCCGATGCCTGGTCGCGCACCTACCGCTCGCGGGTGGAGACGTACGCGGAACAGGCCGAAGTCGCCACGCGCGGCGGCCTGCGGATCCTCGCCGACCGCGTCGGCGCGCGCCCGCTGGCATCGAGCACCGTCGCCGTCGGTGAACTGCCACCCGCGCAGGTCCTGGACCGGACGCTGGGCGCGATCGCGGACCGCTACGGCAGCGACACCGCGGGCATCGTGGCGATGCAGCTCGAGTATCCCGGCCGGCCCGCGGACTGACGCCGCGCAGGAACCATCGCCCGGACCCGTTGTCCATTCCCGAACGCCGCGTGATCGCGCGCACCGGCCCCGCCGCGCCGTCCAAGGCCGCGCGTTACGATGCCGGGCCCCGTTGCACGTCGCCAGAACCCGCCACCAGCACGCCCGCCAGAACGGAATGAAGGTCCGCCACCCCGAAGCAACTCCGTCGGCATGAGCAAGGCTTCGCGTCGGGCGGCCTCCCGGATCCCGGACCGGGCCGAGCGCCTGCAATCCCGGATCGCCGCGCTTCTGACTGCGCTGGTGCACCTGCTGTTGCTGCTGCTGGTGATGCTGGCGCCCCCGATCGTCCCGCCGACCAACCCGCAGGGCGGCGACGCCGGCGGCCGGATGGACGTGACCTACATCGACAAGGCGCTCGATGTCCCGCCGCCGCCCGTGCGCGCGCCGGTCGTCCGCAAGACGCCGCCGCGCCAGCCGCGCAAGGTCGCGCCCGCGGCCAGCCGGCTGCAGACCACGCGAGTCGACAAGGCCGACGACGCCGCGCCGCTGCAAGTGGTCGACATCCCCGACAACGCGAGCACCGCCGCCGCCAAGCCGCCGCTGCCTCCCGGCGAGCCGGCGGCGACGCCGCCCGTGCCCGACCGGGCCGCGCGACCACCCCGCGCGTGGGGACTGCCGCCGGGCATGCTCCCGCAAGGCGCCGCCGCCGTGGACGCCGGGCGGGCCCGCAGCCCGGCCATCGCCCGCGGCCGCGGCAACGAGGCCGCCGCTTCCGGCACCAGCATGGAGGTGGGTGGCTACCAGGTGTACTACGGCCTGGTCGACGAGGCCCGGCTGCGCGCGTGGCAAGACCGCGGCATGACTGAACTCTTCATTCCCCTGCCGGGCACGCGCCGCCTGATGGTGTGCCCGCTGGACATCGCGCTGCGCCGCGAGTCCGGCGCCTGCCGCCTGATGGAGCCGGACGACCCGGGGCTCGAGGCCATCGGCGACGCGCGCGACGTCATCACCATGGAGCGGATCTACCGGCTGGGCGAGGTGCTGTGGAGCGGGCCCGGCTCGTACCGGTGATCGGGGCGGCTACACCTGCACCGTCTTCCACCGCCCGCGACTGAACAGCCACAGCGTGAAGAGGCCCACCGAGGTCTCGGAGACGAACACCGCCCAGAACACGCCGGAATGGCCCAGGTCCAGGCGCAGCGCCAGCAGCCACGCCAGCGGGATCTGGATCAGCCAGAAGAACACCACGTTGATCCAGGTCGGCGTGGCGGTGTCGCCGGCGCCGTTGAAGGCCTGCACGCTGACCATCCACCAGCCGTACACGAACAGCGAGTACGACAGGATGCGCAGCCACTCCGCGCCGATCGCCACCACCCGCGCGTCGTCACTGAAGACCCCGACCAGCTCCCTGGGCAGCAGGAAGAACAGCAGCGCGATGCCCAACAGGTAAACCATGTTGTAGCGGCCGATCTGCCACACCGCGGCCTCCGCGCGCCCGGCCTGCCGGGCGCCCAGGTTCTGGCCGACCAGCGTCGCCGCGGCGTTGGACATGCCCCAGGCCGGCATCATCGTGAACATCATCAGCCGGATCGCGATGGTGGCGCCGGCCACCGCCTCGCTGCCGATGCTGGCCAGGATCCGCATCAGGAAGATCCACGAGGTCATCGCCACGATCATCTGGCCCACGCCGCCCAGCGACGTGCGCACGATCTGCCAGGCCGCACCGGCGCGCCACGCCAGCTGCGCCATGCCGACGCGGATGTGCTTGCCGCCGTGGAACAGGATCCACAGCTGCAGCAGCACGCCGCTGCCGCGGCCGATGGTGGTGGCGATGGCCGCGCCCTCCACGCCGAATGCAGGCACCGGCCCCAGGCCGAAGATCAGCAGCGGGTCCAGCACGATGTTCAGCCCGTTGGCCACCCACAGCACGCGCATCGCGATGGCGGCGTCGCCGGCGCCGCGGAAGATCGCGTTGATCACGAACAGCAGCAGGATCACCACGTTGCCGCCGAGCATCCACTGCATGTAGCCCACGCCGTGCTCGAGCGTCCACGCATCCGCGCCCATCAGCGCCAGCAACTCGCGCGCCCACACGATGCCGGCGACGGCGAACGGCACCGAGGCGAGCACCGCGATCCACAGCGCCTGCGCCGCGGTGACCGAGGCCTCTTCGGCCGCGCCCTCGCCCACCCGCCGCGCCACCAGCGCGGTGACGCCCATCGCCAGCCCCATCGCGATCGAGTACAGCAGGAACAGGTAGCTCTCGGTCAGCCCGACCGTGGCCACCGCCGACGGCCCCAGCTTGGCCACGAAGAAGATGTCCACCACCGCGAAGGTGGATTCCAGCACCAGCTCCAGCACCATCGGCACCGCCAGCAGGAACACCGCCCGGCGCAGCGGGATGCGGGTGTAGTCGGCGCCGGTGCCGCGGATCGCCGCGCGCAGGCCCGCCCAGAGCGACTCGGGCGGCGCGGCGGCGGTGTCGGTCGAGGGCGTCGGCTGCATCGTGGCTTTCCGTGTGCGTGGCGATGTTAACGACGACGGATGGGAAGATGCGGATTCGACATCCGGACGGTGGCTGCCCGGTTGGCCTGCGCAGCCGCGGATCGCAGACGCCCGACGCGCGCACTCCGGCATCCGAACTTGCCCTGGCCGCGCGCGCTGACACAATCCACGCTTCCTCCCCCCATTCCGGCCCGCCATGAATCGAGCACCGCTTTCCGTCGTGATGACAACATTGCTGGTTGCCGCGCTGGTGCCGGGCTGCTCCCGACCGCAGCCCGAAGCCGCGGATACCGCTACCGCCGCGCCGACGCCCGCATCCGGCGCCGTGCAGCCCGACGCCGGCGCCGACGTGTTCCGCTTCCACGTCGGCGCGCTCGAGGCGATCGCGCTCAGGGACGGCGGCATCGACGTCGCCAACGACGGCAAGACCTTCGCCCTCGGCCATTCGCCCGCCGAAGTCGCCGCGCTGCTGGCCGCCGCCGGCCAGCCCACCGACGTGCTGCACCTGGGCATCGACCCGCTGCTGGTGCGCGACGGCGGGCGCGTCCTGCTGTTCGACACCGGCGCGGGCGACGTCGCGTGGGCGCACGGCGGCCGGCTGCCGGCCTCGCTGCGCGCCGCGGGCGTGAATCCGTCGCAGGTCACCGACATCTTCATCTCGCACCGCCACCCCGACCACGTCGGCGGCCTGCTCACGCCCGACGGCGCGCTCGCCTTCCCCAACGCCACCGTCCACCTGACGACGACCGAATGGGCCGGCATGCAGGCCGACCCCGGCGCCGCGGCCCTGGCCGCCGCGATCGCGCCGAAGGTCGCGGCGTTCGAACCCGGCGCCGAACTCGTGCCCGGCACCGTGACCGCCGTGGTCGACGACGGCCACACGCCCGGGCATTCGGCGTACCTGATCACCTCGGGCAAGGACCGCCTGCTCTACATGGGCGACACCGCGCACCACTTCGTGGTCTCGGTGCAACGCCCCGAGTGGACGGTCGACTACGACATGGACGCCCCGCTCGCCGAACGCCGCCGCCGCGAGTTCCTGCAGCGCGCCGCGGACGAAGGCACCCGCGTGTACGCCGTGCATTTCCCGTTCCCCGGGCTCGGGCGGTTCGAGGCGAAGGGTGACGGCTTCGTGTGGGTGCCCGAGCGCTGAACTGCGGCGACGTGCTGGCGCCGAAGGTCGCCTTCGACGGCTTCGGCCCGGCCCGACATCCGCAACCGGTTCGCGCGTGGGCTCGCTGGCCTTTCCCGACGACAAGCATGCGCGCGTCGACCTGCGCTGCCTGCCATCTGGCTCGGCCGGACGGCTCAAGCGCCCGAGAGGCTCGCTATGGCCAGAAGCGGACGCGCGAAGCCACCCCATTTCCTGGTCCCCGTAGCGAGCTCGGGAAAGCCTGTTGACATGATTCGATAATTCCATGAATATGGAATTATGAAGACCGGCAACGCCCTCAAAGCCCTCGCTGCCCTGAGCCAGGAAGCCCGACTGGCTGCATTCCGCGAGCTGGTACAAGCCGGCCCCGATGGATTGTCGGTCGGTGAGCTTCGCGACCGCCTCGACCTTCCGGCTGCCACGCTGAGCGCGCAGCTCAACATCCTGCGCAATGCCGCCCTGGTCCATGACCAGCGGGAAGGGCGCGTCATCCGCGTGCGCGCCAACTACCTGCAGATGAACGATCTCATCGCATACCTCACCGAAAACTGCTGCAGCGGCCAGACCGCCTGCGAGCCCGCCAGCGGCTGCAAGCCGCAGAAGAAAGGAGCCTCGAAGTGAATCGCTTCCACGTACACCTCAACGTTTCGAATCTCGACGCCAGCATCCGCTTCTATTCGCAGTTGTTTGCCAGTGCACCGGCCGTCGTCAAAGGCGACTACGCCAAATGGATGCTGGAAGACCCGCGCGTGAACTTCGCCATTTCCACGACCGGACGCACGCCCGGCATCGATCACCTGGGCATCCAGGTCGATAGCGGCGCTGAACTGGCCTCGCTCGGCCAGCGCCTCGACGCCGCAGGCAGCACCGTGGTTCCCGAGCCTGACGCGACCTGCTGCTATGCGCGCTCGGACAAGATGTGGACCGAAGATCCGCAGGGAACCCGCTGGGAAACCTTCCACACCTTCGGTGACGCGGTGACCTACCACGCGGCGGATGGGGCCTGCACGACCGAAGGCGCCGCCTGCAGCGCACCTCCGCCTGCCTTGCAGCAGAAGGCGGGACGCGCAGACGGATGCTGCGCGCCGGCTTCGAGCTGCTGCTGAGGCCCATATGGAGCTGCGACTCCAGCTTCCCCGAGAGCACGAGGTCGTCCGGTCGCTGCTGGTTGGCGCTGCATTGCCCGTGGCCGATCTGGATGGAGGCACCGTGCAGTTCATTGTCGCGACCGAGAACGACGAGCCTGTCGGTGCGATCGGGCTGGAACCGTTCGGAAGTGCAGGACTGTTGCGCTCGCTGGTAGTTCGTTCCGATCTCCGTGGGAGCGGAGTCGGAAGCCGCCTGGTCGAAGCACTCGAATCACTCGCACGCGACAACGGCTTCGATCAACTGGTGCTCCTGACGCAGACAGCCGCCCCCTTCTTCGCGAGGCGTGGCTATCGCGTGATCGACCGGGCCGATGCACCTGCGGCCATCCTGGCCAGTGCCGAGTTTCGTTCGCTGTGTCCCGCCTCCGCCACCTGCATGTTCAAGATCCTGGGCAAATTCCGATGAAGCGCGTTCTGTTCGTTTGCGTCGAAAATTCCAACCGTAGCCAAATGGCCGAGGCCTTCGCGCACATCCACGGCAGGGATGGTGTCGAGGCGGTGAGCGCCGGCTCGAAACCGGCCGGAGTGATCAACCCGAAGGCCGTGCGTTTCATGTCCGAGTTGAATTACGACCTGCGCACGCATTCATCGAAGTCGCTGGATCAGATCGAAGGTGAGTTCGATGCGGTCATCACCATGGGGTGCGGGGATGACTGCCCATGGATCCCCGCCTCCCGACGCGAAGACTGGGATCTGCCGGATCCCAGGCACATGGACGATGAGGGGTATCGGGCGGTGCGCGATGAAATCTCCACTCGCGTCAAAGCCCTGTTGGCTTCGCTGTGACGACGCTTTCGCGCAAGTTGGCGGCCGAGTTCATGGGCACCATGTTCTTGCTCGCCGCGGTCGTTGGCTCCGGCATCATGGGAACGATGCTTTCCGCGGGCAACGATGGCATCGCGCTGCTGGCCAACGCGGCTTCGACCGGTGCCGCGCTGTACGTACTCATTGTGATCTTCAGTCCTGTTTCGGGCGCGCATTTCAATCCGGTGGTTACCCTCGCGATGCACCTGCGTGGCGGGCTGGGTCGAACCGAAGCAAGCGCATACGTCGGGGTTCAGCTGGTGGCGGCGTTCGTGGGCGTGATGCTGGCTCATGCCATGTTCGGCCTGGCGCTGGTGCAGACCGGTGCGCATGTTCGTAGCGGTTGGCCGCAATGGATCAGCGAAGCAGTGGCCACGTTCGGGCTGCTGCTGACCATCCTGGTGGGTGTGCGCCATCGACCGAGGGCAGTCCCCGCCCTCGTGGGGAACTACATCTTCGCCGCGTACTGGTTCACTGCCAGCACGTCGTTCGCCAATCCCGCGGTGACGTTGGCGCGTGCATTCACCTCGACCTTCGCCGGCATCAGGCCCGCGGATGTTGTCGGGTTCGTTGCCGCCCAGACGGCAGGGCTTGCAGTGGCGTTGTTGGCTCTAAGGTTCGTTCTGCCGGAAAGCCGCTCTCACGCGGCAACCGCTGTTTCGCCGTGACGTCAGCTTTGGGTCATTGCGAACCAACCCGCCATCCCAACCCCGACCATCGGCTCGCACGCCGCCCCAGCGCGGCCTCGATCACCTCCGCGCTCCCCGCCACGTGCAGCTCCCGCCTCGCGCGGGTGATGCCGGTGTAGACCAGCTCGCGCGAGAGCACGCGGCTGTCGCGGGCGGGGAGCAGCAGCCAGACTTCGTCGAACTCCGAGCCCTGCGCCTTGTGCACGGTCATGGCGAAGGCGCTGTCGTGGGCGGGCAGCGCAGCGGGGTGGAAGGCGCGCACGCCCGCGTCGCCGCCGGTGAACCAGGCGCGCACGCCGTCGCCGCCGTCGAGGCAGACGCCGATGTCGCCGTTGAACAGGCCCAGGCGGTGGTTGTTTTCGTGCACCAGCAGCAGGCGGCCGTGGAAGTACGGTGACCGGCGCGGCCCGGCCAGGAGCTCCTCGATGCGCGCGTTCAGGGTGCGCGCACCCTGCGGGCCGTCGCGCAGCGCGGTGAGCAGGCGCAGGCTGGCGGCCAGCGCCAGGGCCTGGCGGGCGACATCGTGGCGGGCGGCTTCGTCGAGCGGGTCGCGCGGCAGCGCCTGCAGCGCGCGCCACGGCGCCAGCAAGCCGTCGCGCGTGGGGCCGCGCAGCGGGTCGGCGAGGTCCTCGTGGAAGGACACGCCGGCCGGGCCTTGGCGCAGCAGTTGCAGCACCGCATCGCCGTCACGGTCGCGCACGGCGTCGGCCAGCGGTGCGAGGTCGAGCGCTTCGGACTGGCGGTAGCCGCGCAGCAGGTGCACGCGATGGCCGTGCAGCGGGCCGCGGGCGTGACCGTCGCCGGCGACGTGCTCGCCGCCATCCGCGCCTTCGCCGGCGGCGTCGCCGATGGCGGCGAGCACGTCGCCCGCTTCGACCGAGGGCAGTTGGTCGCGGTCGCCGAGCAGGATCAGCCTGGCGCCGTCGGCCACCGCTTCGACCAGCTTGCACATCAGCGGCAGGTCGACCATCGAGGCTTCGTCGACCACCACCACGTCGTGCGGCAGCGGCGCCTGCGCGTTGAAGCGGAACACGGGGCTGTCGGGGATCGGGCCGAGCAGGCGGTGCAGGGTGGACGCCGTCGTCGGCAGCGCGTCGCACAGCGCGGGTTCGATGCCGTCGGCGCGCAGCCGGGCGACGGCGCTGCGCAGGCTTTCGGCCACGCGGTCGGCGGCGCGGCCGGTGGGGGCGGCCAGGACGATCCGCGGCGGTGCGCGGTCCTCGGCGCGCGCCTGCGCCAGCAACAGCAGCAGCAGGCGCGCGATGGTGGTGGTCTTGCCGGTGCCGGGGCCGCCGGTGACCAGCAGCAGCGGGCGCAGCAGCGCCTGGCGCGCGGCCTGCGCCTGCAGGTTGCCGGCGTCCGCGTCCGGGAACAGCGCCGCGAACAGCGGCGCGATGGCCTCGGGCATGGCGTCGATGCCGCCGCGCGCGAGCGCCCGCAGCCGCGCCGCCAGCCGCTGCTCGTACTCGCGGTAGCGGCGCAGGTACAGCAGGCCGCCTTCGAGCACCAAGGGCCGCGCGGGATCGGCGGGCTCGTCCGGCGCCGGCTGCGACACCCAGGGCGATGCGGCCAGCGCAGCGTGCCAGGCGCCGGCTTCGGGCCAGGCGCCAACCTCGGGCAGCAGCTGTCGCGGCCGCGCCGGGTCGAAGGCGGCGTGGCCGAGCGAGACCGCGAACGAGGCCAGCGCCGCGGCGGCCAGCACGCGTTCGTCGGTGCCCGGCGCGCGCCGGCGCAGCACGTCGGCCAGCGCGAGGTCGACTGTGCGCAGCACGGGTTGCCGGCGCAGCTGTTCCATCAGTCCCATGCGCCCTCCGGCAGCGGCGGCGCGAGCAGCGCGTCGGCAGCTTCGACCAGCGCGCGCGACAGCGTCGGCACCGCCACGCCCTGCGCGGGATCGGCCGGGTCGAGGCCGCGGCTGAAGACGTAGCGCGCGCCACCGAAGTGGCGGTCGAAATCGTAGCCGGGGCGGCGCAGGCGCTGCCAGCGGTGCAGCGCGACCGCGTACAGCAGCGCCTGCAGGTCGTATTCGCTCGACGCCATCGCATCGGCCAGCGACGCGGGGTCGTAGGCGGGCAGGCGATTGGATTTGTAGTCGAGCACGTACAGGCGCTCGCCGACGCGGTAGGTGAGGTCGAGCTTGCCGGTCATCAGCCCCGACAGCGACGACCACGTGCCGAAGTCGCGGCGCCCGCGCAGCAGGCCGTGCGCCTGCAGCAACGCTAGGAATTGCGCGGTGGCGGCGTCGCGCAGGGTGAAGTGGAATTCGAGTTCGGCGATGCGATCGCCGGGGCCGAGCGTGCATAGGCGCAGGTCGGGTTCGCCCGCGACCGTCGGCAGCGGTGCGTTGAGCGTGCGCGCCACCAGCGGCGCCAGCGCGGCGACGCCGTCGTCGAGTTCGTCGTCGCGGTAGTGCTCGCTGCGCAGCGCGTCGAGCAACGCGTCGCGCTGGCCTTCGGGCGGAGCATCGCCGTCATGGCCGGCCCAGGCGGCGAAGTCGACGTGCTCCATCGCGTGGTGCAGAGCGTTGCCGAAACGCGGGCCGCCGAAGCGGCGGTCGGCGGGCGCGGCGGTTTCGAGCGCGGCGGCCAGGCGGCGCTCGTCGTCGGCCGGCGCCTCGTCGGCGACCACGCGTGCGCCGTGCGCCTGCTGCTGGTGCAGCTGGCTGAAGCTGTGGATCCACCAGTCGCGGCGCAGCGGGCGCACGGCGATGCGCGCCGGCGGCACCGCCTCTGTTTTCAGTGGCGGCAGGCGCTGCGGCGCTGCGGGCGGCAGGCCCTCGCGCCAGCGCGCACGCGCGCCGAGCGCCTGCCGCGCGGCTTCGCGCTGCGCGGGCGTGCCCAGCAGCCACGCCAGCGCCGTGTTGTCGTGGCTGGCCAGTCGTCCGCAGGCCAGCCACAGTGCGTCGCGCGCGCGGGTGAGGCCGACGTACAGCAGGCGCATGTCCTCGGCCTGCTCCTCGGCGACGTGGCGGGCGACGGCGCAGTCCTGCGAACCATCGTCCCATGGCGGCGCGCCGGCGTGCGTATGCGCGGTCTTCCACTGCCGCACGCGGCCGGCATCGGTGGGATACATCGCCCACTGCGCGGGCTTCACGTGCTTGCGGCCGATGCCGGAGAACGGCAGGAACACCAGCGGGAATTCCAGGCCCTTGCTCTTGTGCAGAGTGAGGACCTGCACGCGACCGGCATCGGACTCCAGCCGCGGCTGCTGGGCTTCGTCCTCGGCGTCGGCATCGGCGATGGCCGCGCGCAATGCGTCGATCTGGCCCTGGGTGCCCAGGCTGCGCGCGCCGGCCTCCTGCAGCAGTTCGGCCAGCTGCATGAAGTTGGAGACGCGGCGTTCGCCCTCGGGTTCGGACAGCAGGCGCGCGGCGTTGGCGGCGATGATGCCGGCCAGCAGCGCCTGCGGCCCGTGCCGCTCCCAGCGCGCGCGCCAGTCCTGCAGTTGCTGCTGCCAGGCGCGCAGGGCGTCGCCGTCTTCGGCGAGCGCTTTGATGCCGGCGGCGTCCTTGCCCAGCAGGCGCGTGGCCAGCACCGCACGCAGGCGGCGATCGTCGCCGCCGTGGCGCAGCGCCAGCAGCAGGGTCAGCAGTTCGGCGGCCTCCTCGCCCTGGTAGAGGCTGATGCGGTCGCCGGCGACTGCGGGCACACCGCAGCGCGACAACGCGCGTCGCACGGCGCCAGCCTCGATGTGGGTGCGCACCAGCACCGCGCAGTCGCGCGGTTCGATCGGGCGCATTTGCTCGCCGTCGTGGCGCGACAGGCGGCCGTCGCGCGCGGCCTGCAGGCGTTCGCGGATGGCTTCGGCACAGAGCGCGGCGGCGTGCTCGATCGATTCGTCCTTGTTCCAGTCCACATCCTTGAAGCCGTTGCCGTGCTTCACCTGTTTCGGCGGCACCACGTGCACCTCCAGCGCGGGTGCGGCGGCGCCGTCGAGCCGGAGGTCGTCGTCGCGCGTACGGCCGCCCGGTTCCACGTGCTGGAACTTGATGTCCTCGCCCATCGCATGCTTCGGTGCGCGTTCGAACAGCGTTTCGATCGCCTCCAGCACTACCGGCCGCGAGCGGAAGTTGTGGTCGAGCGAGGCGACGTCGTCGGCGCTGCTGCGCGCAGCGAGATAGGTGTGCACGTCGCCGCCGCGGAAGCGGTAGATCGCCTGCTTCGGATCGCCGACCAGCACCAGGCCGCCGCGGCCGAACAGCGCCTCGAAGATCGCCCACTGTCGCGCGTCGGTGTCCTGGAACTCGTCGACCAGCGCCAGCGGGAACTGCGCGCGCACGGCCGCGGCCAGGGCCGGCGCGTGCACCGGGTCGGTCGCGGCGGCGTGGGCGGCGGCGATCAGGTCGTCGTAGTCGCGCAGGTGGAAGGCCTGCTTGCGCGCCGCGTCGCGCTCGCGGGCGTCGGCGCGCAGCGCGTGCAGGCGCTGCAGGTCGCGCGCTTCTCGCCACGGACCCAACGCCTGCATCGCATCGATGAAAGCGGCGAAGGTTTCGAACAGCGGCGAGGCCGGGGTATGCCCTGCACCGCCCTTGCTGGTGCCCGCGAGCAGCACGTCCGGCCGATACTTGACCAGCTTGGCGTGGCACTCCGCCGGCGGCACGTCCGGGGCGTGGTGCGCGCACCAGCGCCACAGATCGTCGACGTGATCGGGCTTGTACTCGTTGTTCTTGAGGTGCTTCGCCTCGATCGCACGCTGCAGGCCGGCGTGCGCGTCCTCGCCGTGCGCGTCGAAGGCCGCGCGCAGCGTGCGCCACGCCCCGGCGATGGCCGGGCGCGGATCGGCCGGCAGGATCTCCGGCGCCGGCGGCAGCAGCGGTTCGTCGGCCAGCAGCTGCGCGAGCGCGGTCGCCAGATCGTCCGGCGTGCCGAAGCGCGACTGCAGGAAGTCCGTGTCGTCGACGTCGTGCGTGGCCGCGCGCCACAGCTCGATCGCCAGGCGCTTGCGCGCGGCGCGGTTGCGTGCCTCGAGTTCCGCCGCGAGCAGCGGTTGCCCGGTGTCGACCGCATGCTCGGCCAGCAGCCGCTGGCAGAAACCGTGGATGGTATGGATCGCGGCCAGGTCGATGTCGCGTGCCGCGCCCGCAATGCGCTGGCGCAGCATCGGCAGCGACTCGCCGCCGTCGGCCAGGGCGTCGTGCAGCAGTCGGCGCAGCAGCGCCGCTTCGGCGCCCTCGCCCTCGCGCGCCACCGGGTCGCCCGGCTGCCACTGCGCGGCCATTGCAGCGGCCTGTTGCAGTCGCGCGCGTACCCGGCCGCGCAGTTCCTGGGTCGCGGCGACGGTGTAGGTGACCGCCAGGATGTCGGGCACGCGCAGGCGACCGACGATCACCGCGCGGACGAGCAGCCCCGCCAGCGCGAAGGTCTTGCCGGTGCCGGCGCTGGCCTCGAGCAGGGTGCGCGCGTCGAGGCGGGTGTCGAAGACCACGTCGCTCACGGCAGCACCTCTTGCGGATCGAAGGCGCGGCCTTCGAACAACGCGTCGAAGATGGCCCGGCTCGCAGCCTCGAACGCAGCCAGCGAGCCGGCATCGCGGTCGAGGAACGGATCGCATCCGCGCAGCGCGAGCCGCGTGGCGGCATCGGCCTCGGCGTGCACGTAGTCGCTGCCAATCCATTGGTTGCGGGCTGCGGCCTGTCGATCACCCGAACCTTCGCGCACCAGCTCGAAGCCGCTCCTGGGCAGGAACGGCAGCGGCGCGCTCCGCATGCGCCGGCGCAGCGCCACCAGCGAATGCAGCGCGGCCCGCGCATCGGCGGCCGGCGGCAGCAACACCTCGGCCAGCACGGGCGACTCGCCGCCACGCTCGCCGGGCAGCAGCTGATGCAGGCGCAGCCCGGACACAGCGGCCACCAGGCCGTCGAGCCGGTGCCGCAGCGCATGCCCGCCGTGCATCCCGCCCTTGCGCAGCGCCACCCGCAGCAGGCCCTGCGGATACACGCCGCGCAGCTGGCCGACCAGGACGGTGTCACGGGCATCGCCTTCCGCGAGCGGGAGCCGTACCGGCCGCACTTCGCCATCGCCGCGGAAACCGGCATCGAGCGCGGCCGCGGCGAAGGGTTCGATGTCTTCGAGCAGCGCCGCCAGCGTCGCCGCGCCGTCGGCGCCGGGCGCCACCAGCGCGCGTGCCAGCAGGCGCGCGTGCAGCGCGCCGGCGTCCGGTCGTTCGCCGGCGCGCAGCCAGGCCTCGAACGCGTGCGCCCTGAGTCCGTGCGCAGCCAGCGGACCGGGCGCGCCGAAGGGCTCGTGTTCGTCCAGCGCCGGTTCGTCCTCCGGCAGGCGCAGGCCCAGTCCCTCGCGCAGGTAGTGCGCCGGCGGGTCGGCCAGCGCGCGGCGCAGGGCGTCGATGGCGAGCACCTCGTCCTCCTGGGGGTCGCCCGCGGCCGAAGCGTCGTCGCCCGCGGCGCCGTCGCGCGGGGCGAACGCCGGCAGCGCCGCCATCTCCGGCGCGACCTCGATACGCCAGCGCTGGTCGAAGCTGAAGCGGCGCGGATCGCCCGTCGCTTCGTCCACGTGCGCGGCGCCGAATGCCGCTGGCGAGAACGGCTGCAGTGCATGCCGCACCACCAGCGCCTCGCGCACGCTGTCGGCCTCGCCGGCGTGGTAGCGCACCGCGGTGTCGAGCAGTTCGGCCACCACCGACGCCGGCTCGCGCACGCTGCCGTCGCGGGCGTCGAAGCCCTGCCAGCTCAGGTAGAACGTGCGTCCGGCCGAGGCGAACAGCTGCAGGAAGAGATAGCGGTCGGCCTCGCGCCGCGCCGGATCGCCCACCCGGCGCCCGGGCGAGGCCAGGCCCTGGACGATGCGGTTGAGCGGGTCGCGCGCATCGGTGCCGGGGAAGGCGCCATCGTCCATGCCGAGCAGGCAGATCACCTGGAACGGGATCAGCCGCATCGGCACCATGCGCCCGAAGCAGATGCCGCCGGACAGGAACGGCGCGCGCGCATCGGCGTCGCGCAGGTCGGCGAGGAGATGGTCGCGCACCACGGCGTGCGCAACGGGCGCATCGAACGCCGCTTCGGCCGCACCCTGCGCAAAGGCGGCGAGCGCCTTGCGCAGCCGCGCCAGGGTGCGCGCATCGGCGGGGTCGCGCGGCTCGTCGCCGAACATCTCCAGCAGCAACCGCTCCAGCCGCGCGGCCCATTCCTTCGGTGCGTGCGGCCCGGCCAGCGCGCTGGCCGCCGTGCGCAGCCGTTCGACCACGCGCAGGAAGGCGTCCAACGCCTGCGTCCACTGACCCTCGAGCGCCGGCCAGGGCGCCACGCCCGCGATTTCTTCTTCGTCGCCCGAGGCGTAGCCGAGCAGAAGGCGTTCGAGCGCGAAGCCGAGGCTGTAGGCATCGGCCGCATCCACGGTGGCGGCGACGCCGTCGACGGCATCGAAGCCGGCGCGCGCGCCCGCGTCCTGCAGCCAGGCCTGCAGGCTGCCGCGCATGGCGTCATCGATGCCGAAGCGCGCGGCGACCGCCGGTACCGCGACCAGATCGAGCACGTCGGCCAGGCTCGGCGCGCGCAGCGGCAGGTCGAGCAGCCGTGCGAAGGCGTCGGCCATCGGCTCGCCGGCCAACGGGCTGGTGTCGGCGATGGTGTAAGGAAGTTCGCGCGCGCTGCCCAGCGCGCCGCCGAACACCGCTTCGATGTGCGGCGCGTAGAGATCGATGTCGGGCGCCAGCACCGCGATGTCGCGCGGCTGCAGGCGCACGCCGCCCGCGGGCGCATCGGCTTCGAGCAGCGCGCGCAGCTGGTCGTGCAGCACCTGCACTTCGCGCAATCGCGTGTGGCAGGCGTGGAACTGCAGGCTTGCATCGCCGCGGTCGATATCGGCCCGCGGCCACTCGACGTCGTGGGAGTCGACCAGCGGTTCCACGTTGTCGAGTACGTCGCCCTGCAGCCGGCCGAGCAGGGTGACGCGGTCCGGTTCCGCGAACGCCTTCGCTTCGTAATCGGCGTGCACCGCCTCACCGCTGCCGAGCGCGGCAACGAAATCGCGCTCGGCCTGGCCCCAGGCCGCGAGCAGCGGGTTGCCCGTGGCGAAGGCGCCGTCGTCGGCCGGCACGTAGTCGTGCGCCCAGCGCCCGAGGTCGCCCCAGTAGGCACGGCTGGGCGTGTGCAGGTAGAACTGCTGGCTCCCGGCGCGTGCCTGGCTGGCGATCACCTGCAGCACGTCGGGCGAGACGTTCTGGCAGGCGAACACCGACAGCCGTGGCGGCAGGCCTTCGGGGTTTCGCGCGCCGGCGCCGCCGAAGCGCGCGAGATAGTCGCCGATGCGCCGCGCCCGGTGCGCGCGCCCGGCGGCGACCTGGCGCCAGAGCTGCGCCTGCGGATCGTCGGGCTCGGCGCCCGCCTCCCAGCGCAGCAGCAGGTCGCGGCGCCAGGCCTGGTACTTCTCGAACGCCTCCGCCTGCGCGCAGGCCAGCGACCACGCCCGGCGCCCGTCCCGGCCATCGCCTGCGAGGAAGTCACGCCACGCCGCCGGCGGCGCGTCGCACAGCAGCCGCAGCAGCGACCAGCGCAGGCTGTCCGGGCGCAGGCGGTCGCCATCGCGCGCACGGCCCAGAGCCTGCCCCGGACCTGATCCGGGGTTGGCGTCGAGCGCGAGGTCGACCAGTTCACCCGGCGTCAGGAAGGCGACGTTGGCGCAGATGCCGTTGCGCTCGGCGAGGAACTGCTGCAGCCAGCGCCGCGTCGAGAACTGCGGCACCAGCACCACCTCGGCACGCAGCCAGTCGCCGCCGTCCACCGGCGCGCGCAGGTGCTCGGCCAGCACGCCGGCCAGCACGTCGAGGGCGTTGGAGTGGTAGAGGCGGAAATCGCCCGGGTGCGCCGGCATGCGGTCATGATGCCGGAGCGCCGTCGCAGGTCGCGATACGAAAATGTCGAGCCTGCCCCCCGCTTCAGTGCTTTGTGTGGGAGCTTGCCGGCCCGTCGTGCCCGTCCGCCGGATGCGCCATAATTCCTGTACCGCCCGGTTCACCGACTCCGGCCCTGTTCAGCCGGCGCTGCCCAAGCTGCGCGGGATTGCGCCCATCGTCCGGGCGCCCCGTCTCGAACCCCTCCCCCGAGCCCTGCCCGCATGTCCGCCGCCCCGCAAACGCCCGACATCGCCGTGCGCCTGTCCGACGTCCGCCTCGATCGCGGGACGCGGACCGTGCTGTCCGGGATCGACCTGGCGGTGCCGCGCGGCAGCATCACCGCGGTGCTGGGGCCGTCGGGCAGCGGCAAGTCGACCCTGCTGGCGGCGCTGACCGGCGAGCTGGCGCCGGCCGCCGGCAGCGTCGAGGTGCTCGGCCAGCCGGTGCCGCGGGCCAAGCGCGCGCTGCTGGAGCTGCGCAAGGGCATCGGCGTGCTGCTGCAGGGCAACGGCCTGCTGACCGACCTGACCGTGGCCGAGAACGTGGCGCTGCCGCTGCGCACGCACACCCGCCTGCCGCGGCCGGTGATCGACCGGCTGGTGGCGATGAAGCTGCACGCGGTGGGCCTGCGCACCGCCGCCGACCTGTATCCGCGCGAGCTGTCCGGCGGCATGGCGCGGCGCGTGGCGTTGGCGCGCGCGCTGGCGCTGGACCCGCCGCTGATGGTCTACGACGAGCCGCTGACCGGGCTGGACCCGATCGCCAGCGGCGTGATCATGGGCCTGATCTCGCGCCTCAACGACAGCCTCGGCCTGACCAGCATCATCGTCACCCACCACGTGCACGAGACCCTGCCGGTGGCCGACCGCGCGATCGTGATCGCCAATGGCCGGATTGTGTTTTCCGGCACGCCGGCGCAGCTCGAGGGCACGACCGATCCGCTGGTGCTGCAGTTCCTGCGCGGCGAGCCGGACGGGCCGATCGCGTTCGATGGTGATGTCGCCTTCGATACGGCCGAGCGCAGCCGGGAGACCGCGTGATGCCCTTCGTAGCCGCCACCCGCTCGCTCGGCCGCGCCGGCCTGTTCTCGCTGTCGGTGCTGCGCGCCTCGAAGCCGACCGCGGACTTCTTCGCCGAGCTCGTGCGCGAGATCTACAAGATCGGCGCGCGCTCGCTGCCGATCATCGCGGTCGGCGGCGCGTTCGTGGGCCTGTCGGTGACGCTGCTTGGCTACCGCGCGCTGGAGACCTACGGCGCGTCGAACCAGATCAGCGCCCTGGTCGGCCTGGGCCTGTACCGCGAGCTGGCGCCGGTGCTGACCGCGCTGCTGTTCGTCGGCCGCGCGGGCTCGTCGATCGCGGCGGAACTGGGCCTGATGCGCGCCACCGACCAGATCACCGCGCTCGGGCTGATGGCGATCGACCCGGTGGCCAAGGCGGTCGCGCCGCGGTTCTGGGCAGCGGTCATTTGCGTGCCGCTGCTGACGGCGATCTTCTGCAGCTTGGGCATCACCGCGAGCTACTTCGAGGCGGTGCACGTGATCGGGATCGACGCCGGCACCTTCTGGCAGGTGCTGCGCGACGCGGTCGACTACCGCCACGACTTCGTGGTGGCGTTCCAGAAGGCGGCCGTGTTCGGCGGCACCGCGGCGCTGGTGGCCTGCTACGTGGGCTACCACGCCGAGCCGACCATCGAGGGCACCTCGGTGGCGACCACGCGCGCGGTGGTCAACGCGTCGCTGCTGGTGCTGATGTTCAACTTCGTGCTGTCGGCGCTGTTGTTCCGATGAACCCGTCACTTGTCATCCCGAGCGCAGCGAGGGATCTGTCCACCGCCGTCCTGAAAGCAGATCCCTCGCTGCGCTCGGGATGACAATCCGGAAGAGGTACGTTCTATGACAACCCGCGGTCCACGCCTCGAATTCGCGGTCGGCGCGTTCCTGCTGCTGGCGCTGGCCTCGCTGCTGGTGCTGGCGATCGCCTCCACCAACGGCAAGTTCGGCTTCGGCGGCGACACCTACGCGCTCAAGGCGCGCTTCACCAACGTCGGGCCGCTGCGGCCGATGGCGCCGGTGAAGATCGGCGGTGTCACCATCGGCCGGGTCGGCGACATCACCCTCGACCCGGTCAAGCTCGACTCGGTGGTCACGCTCGACATCGACAGCCGCTACAAGGACCTGTCGATCGACACCTCGGCCGGCATCCTCACCAACGGCCTGCTCGGCGAAAGCTACATCGGCCTGCAGCCCGGCGGCGACCCGGAGACCTTGAAACCGGGCGAGGAGATCGCATTCACCACGCCTGCGGTCGACATCATCCAGATGGTCGGCAAGTACATGTTCAGCGGCGGCGGCAAGCCGGCCGCCGCGCAAGGCGATGCCGCCGGCGCCGATGCCGGCGCGCCGCAACCCCCCGCCCCCACGGAAACCCCCACGCCATGACCCGCAAGCTGATCCCCGTCCTCGTCGCCGGCGCGCTGCTGGCGGCCACGCCCGCGCTGCTGCCGGCCCAGGCCGCGCCGCAGGCCGCGCCCGCCGCCAGCATGCAGGGCTCGCCCAGCAAGCTGGTGCTCGACAACAGCCAGCGCATCCTCTCCACGCTGGAGAGCCGCCGCGCCGAGTTCACCAAGGATCCGGCGGCGCTGCGCCAGTTCGTCAGCAGCGAGTTCAACACCATGTTCGACCGCGACTACGCGGCGCGGCAGGTGCTGGGCCGCCACGGCCGCGGAGCGTCCGACGCCGACATCAAGGCCTTCGGCGATGCGCTGGCCTCCAACCTGATGCAGCGCTACGGCGCCTCGCTGCTGAGCTTCAACACCCGGCTGCGCGTGCGGGTGAAGTCGGAGACCCCGCTGCCGCGTGGCCTCGGCGTCAAGGTGTCCAGCGAGATGCTGCGCAGCGACGGCGACGCGATCCCGGTCGACTACCTGATGCGCCAGTCCGGCGGCCAGTGGAAGGTGTTCGACGTGATGGTCGAGGGCGTGTCGTTCGTGCAGACCTTCCGCCAACAGTTCGACCAGGAGCTACAGCGCAAGTCGATCGCGCAGGTCGCGGCCGAGCTGCGCAACGGGCAGCTGCAGGCCGATCCCGATGCCGGCAAGCAGTAGCGCCGGCGTGCGCCGCGACGGCGACGCGCTGGCGTTCGCCGGCGCGCTGCTGCGCGGCGATGTCGCCGCCGCCTGGAAGCAGGCGGCCGGCGCGCTCGACGGCGTGCGCCGGTTCGACCTGCGCGGCGTCGAGCGCATCGACAGCGCCGGCCTGGCGCTGCTCGCCGAGCTGGCCGCCCGCGCGGGCGGCGAGATCGCCATCGACGGCGCGCCGGCGGGGCTGGCCGAGTTGCGGGCGGCCTACCGGCTGTCGCCGGGGCTGGCGTTCGCCGGCTGAGGCCGCGCTGCGCGTTGGATCGGCTGCGAGCCTGCACAATGCTCCTTTCCCTTCCCGATGATCCTGGCGGCCCCCGCACCATGATCCGAACCTCCTCCTTCCGCGCGGCGCTCGCCGCGACGCTCGCGCTGGCGCTCGCCGCGTGCGCCAGCCACAGCGGCGTGCGCGACGACGCCCCGCCGCCGCCGCTCGGCGCGCAGCCGGCGGCCGACGCTGCGGTCACAGCCGGGGCCGACGGCGCCACGGCCGACCCAACCGCGCAGGCCGATGCTTCGATGCAGGCCGCGCCGATCGACGCATCGCCGTCATCCGCGGCCTCGCCGGGCGGATCAGCGGCGGTCGACGGCGCGCCCACGCAAGCCGTGCCCGGCGTCCCGGCGGCCGATCCCACCCTGCCTGCGCCGCAGGCGGACGCCGCCGCGCCGACCCAGGCCGAACAGGACTACGCCGCGATCTACGGCGAACCGCCCTACAACCCCGTCTACGACCCCACCCTGCCCGCGCCGGCGCAGATGCCCAAGAGCTACGACCCCTGGGAAGGGCTCAACCGCAAGGTGCACACCTTCAACAACGCGGTCGACCGCGCGGTCGCCAAGCCGCTGGCCAAGGCCTACGTCAAGGTCGTGCCGCGGCCGATGCGGCTGGGCGTGAGCAACTTCTTCCACAACCTCGGCCAGCCGATCAGCGCGCTCAACGCGCTGCTGCAGGGCAAGCCCAAGCAGGCCGCGCAGTCGCTGGGCCGCTTCGTGCTCAACAGCACGCTGGGCATCGGCGGCATCTTCGACCCGGCCAGCGACGCCAGGCTGCCCAACAGGAGCGAAGACTTCGGCCAGACCCTGGGCGTGTGGGGCTGGAAGACCTCGCGCTACGTCGAGTTGCCGCTGTTCGGGCCACGCACGGTGCGCGACAGCTTCGGCCTGGTCGGCGACGGCCAGCTCTCGCCGATCCGCCAGGTCGAGGACGACAAGACCCGCGTGTTCCTGCAGGGCCTGCAGCTGGTCGACGTGCGCACGCAGCTGTTCGCGGTCGACAGCATGCGCGCAGGCGCGGTCGATGACTACGCGCTGGTGCGCGATGCCTGGCTGCAGCGGCGCAACTACCAGATCTTCGGCGACCGCGAACAGAAGTCCGACGACTCGCTGCCCGACTACCTGCGCGAGGACAGCACCAACCCGACGGTGCCGGTGGACGCGATGCCGATCATCCCGGGCGCGCCGACGAACTGAGGCGGGCGTCGCGGCGCGATCTTGTGGGAGCGGCTTCAGCCGCGAGCTTTTCCCTTGCAGGAGCGACGGAAGTCGCGATGCTTTTCTGGTGAAGCCGTCACGACTTCCGTCGCTCCTACGAAGGCGAAAGCAAAGAGCTCGCGGCTGAAGCCGCTCCCACAAGGCACTTTGCTTTCCGCGAAGGCGCGCTTCACTCGCCTTCGTCCCCCAGCAGCTTCTGCGCCTCCGCGCCGGGCAGGGTCTCCACGCCCTTGAGCTGCTTCTCGATCGCGCGCGTGCGCACGCCGGCGGCCTTGAGGCTGTTTTGCACGGTGTCGAGCTGGCCGTGCGCCTTCTCCAGCACGCCGGCGAACTTGCCGAACTCGGCCTTCACCGCGCCCAGCAGCTGCCACACCTCGCTCGAGCGCTTCTCGATCGCCAGCGTGCGGAAGCCCATCTGCAGGCTGTTGAGCAGCGCCAGCAGCGTGGTCGGCCCGACCAGGGTGACGCGGAACTCGCGCTGCAGGCCGTCGAACAGCCCCGGCCGCCGCAGCACCTCGGCGTACAGGCCTTCGGTGGGCAGGAACAGCAGCGCGAAGTCGGTGGTGTGCGGCGGCGCCAGGTACTTGTCGCGGATGCGTTTGGCCTCCACCCGCACCTGGCGCTCGAGCGCCGTCGCTGCGGACGCGATCGCCTCGGCGTCGGCGCGGTCCTGCGCCTCCATCAGCCGCTCGTAGTCCTCGCGCGGGAACTTGGCGTCGATCGGCAGGCGGATCGGCGCGTCGCCGCTGGCGCCGGGCAGGCGCACCGCGAACTCGACGCGCTCGCTGCTGCCGGGCACGGTGACGCAGTTGGTCTCGTACTGCTCGATCGTCAGCACCTGCTCCAGCAGCGCCGCGAGCTGCACCTCGCCGAACAGGCCGCGGGTCTTGACGTTGCCAAGCACGCGCTTGAGGTCGCCGACGCCGACCGCGAGCTGCTGCATCTCGCCCAGCCCGCGCTGCACCGCCTCCAGCCGCTCGGACACCAGCTTGAACGAGGCGCCCAGCCGGGTTTCCAGGGTCGACTGCAGCTTCTCGTCGACGGTGGCGCGCATCTGCTCGAGCTTGCTCGCGTTGTCGGCCTGCAGCTTCTGCAGCTGCTGCTCGAGGGTGGTGCGCATCTCGCCGATGCGTTGCTCGTTGCGCTGGGTGAGCTCGCCCAGGCGCTGGCCGAGCGTTTCGGCGAAACGCTGCTGCAATTCGGCGCCCTCGCTGCGCGCCTTGCGCGCGTCCTCGGTCAGCGCCTCGCGCAGCACGTCCAGGCGCTGGTCGGTGCGCGCGGCCAGGTCGTTGAGGCGCAGGCCGAAGCCCTCGATGCGCTGCTCCTGCGCCGCCGACAGGCTGTCGAGCTGCTGCCGCAGCTCGCCGCGGCCATCGCGCTGCTCCGCGCGCAGGGCGGCTTCGAGTGCGCGCTCCGGCTTGCGCAGCAGCAGCACGACCAGCAGGACGATCGCCGCGACCACGGCGACCAGCAGCAGGACTAGCAGGAGGGAGGTTTCGGCCATCCCCACAGTGTAAGCGCGGCGATCTCAGCGGTTGCGATCCGCGCCGCCGCGGTCCCCGGCTGGCCCGACGCGCGCGCGAGCGCGACAATGCGGCAACCGTTCCGCATCGAGGCCGGCCATGACTTCGCTCCCCGCCCTGCCCGCCTTCCACCACGCCGGAATGCCGGCCGCGGCCGTCGCGCCGGCGCCGCGCGGTGGACGGCGATGAGGATCGAGGCCAAGCGCGCCTACCTGCCGGCGGCCGACGGCGACGGCCGCCGCATCCTGGTCGACCGGCTGTGGCCGCGCGGGCTCGCCAGGGCGGCGCTGGCCGACGTGCCGTGGGTGAAGTCGGTCGCGCCCAGCGACGCGCTGCGCAAGTGGTTCGGCCACGAGCCGGCGAAGTGGGACGAGTTCCGCCGGCGCTACTTCGCCGAGCTCGATGCCAATCCCGACGCCGTGGCCGAGCTGCGCGGCCATCTGGCGCGCGGGCGCAACACCCTGCTGTTCGGCGCGCGCGACGAAGCGCACAACAACGCGGTGGCGCTGCGCGAGTACCTGCTGCGGGGCTAGTGCGCCGACGCGCGCGATGCGCGCCGGCTTGAGTCGCCGTCGCGGGCGTTGCCGTCGCGACTTCCGTCGTCGCCGCAAGGGCGGTGCGGGACGTCCTAGTCCAGCACGCGGCAGAACACCGCCTTGAGGTAGCGCGACTCCGGCACGCTGGCCAGGAACGGATGGTCGGGGCCTGCGCCGGCGACCTTCAGCACCTGCAGCGTGCGGCCGGCGTAGTAGCCGGCGCGGCGCAGCATGTCGAGGAACTGCTCCTCGCCGACCAGCCCGGTGCACGAGAACGTCGCGAACAGCCCGCCCGGCTTCACCGCGCCCAGCGCGAGCTTGTTCATGTCGAGGTATTTCTTCAGCGCCGGGATCACCTGCTCGCGGTCGCGGGTCATCTTCGCCGGGTCGAGGACGACGACGTCGTAGGCGTCGCCGTTGGCCGCGGCGTCGCGCAGCCACGGGAAGATGTCCGCCTGCACGAAGCGCACGCGCGCGCCGCCTTCGAACGGCATGTTCAACTTCGCGTTGCCGCGGGCGATCGCGAGCACGTCCTCGTCGATGTCGACGCCCACCACCTCCGCCGCGCCGCGCGCCGCGGCGTAGACGCCGAAGCCGCCGGTGTTGCAGCACAGGTCGAGCATGCGCTTGCCGGCGACCTGCCCGGACAGCCACTGGCGGTTCTCGCGCTGGTCGGCGAAGAAGCCGGTCTTGTGCGCGCCGGCCGGGTCGGCGCGGAACCTCACGCCGTGCTCGGTGATGACCGCGGGCGCGGCCGGGCCCGCGCCGGCGCTGTTCCAGGGCTTGAAGTCGAACGACTCCTGCTTCTGCACGTGCTCGTCGGCGAAGGCGTGGAAGCGGCAGCCGGGGAACTGCGCGCGCAGGGCGTCGTAGATCCATTCGCGATGGCGGTACATGCCGGCGCTGAAGAACTCGACCACCAGCAGGTCGGCGTAGCGGTCGACCACCAGGCCCGACAGCCCGTCGCCCTCGCTGTGCACCACGCGCCAGGCGTCGGAGACCTCATCGAGCTTGAGCACCTCGCGGCGCAGGCCCACCGCCTCGCCGATGCGGTGGGCGAACCAGGCCGCATCGACCGCGACGCCAGGATCGGCCTCGAGCATCCGCAGCGCGATGCGCGAGTGGCCGTTGTAGAAGCCGCGGCCGATCCAGTCCCCGTCGACGCCGACCACGTCGACGATGCTGCCGGGTTTCGGCCGCTGCGCCGGCTTGTCCACCAGCTTCTGGAAGATCCAGGGATGGCCGCCGCGCCAGGCGTTGCGGAGCCGGATGGTGGGGATCGCCTCGTTCATGCGCGCATTATCGCCCGCGCTGCCTTGTAGGAGCGCACCAGGGCGCGACAGGCCTTCGCCGGGAAAGCGGTCACGCCCCGGTGCGCTCCTACAAGGGCCTTGCATCCGCCGGGTTAGCCGCCATCCATCGGCCATGCACCTGGACGCCCCCGAACCCGCCCGCGACCCCGCCGCGCAGCGCAAGGCCGACGGCCGGCGCCTGCTGCGCGCGCTCACGGCCAGCCTGGCCTTCGTGTTCCTGCTCGCGGTCGCGTTCTCCGCGCAGCAGGCCTTCGACTGGCGGCCGCTGGCGGTGGCGCCGCTGAGCGCGGCCGGCCTGCTCGGCGTGCTGACCGCGCCGCTGCTGCACGGCTCGCCGGAGCACCTGGGCGCGAACGCGGTCTCGCTGCTGCTGCTCGGCACCCTGGCCGGCGCGGTCTACCCGCGCGCCACGCTGCGCGCGCTGCCGCTGCTGTGGCTGGGCTCGGGGCTGGGCGCGTGGCTGTTCGGCGATCCGGGCTCGCACCACCTCGGCGCCAGCGGCGTCACCCACGGGCTGATGTTCCTGGTGTTCGTGCTCGGCCTGCTGCGCCGCGACCGCGCCTCGGTGGCGGCGGCGATGATCGCGCTGTTCCTCTACGGCGGGATGCTGCTGACGATCCTGCCGCGCGAGCTCGACGTGTCCTGGCAGTCGCACCTGGGCGGCGCGATCGCCGGCGTGGTGTCCGCGTTCGCGTTCCGACGCAAGGACCCGCAGGCGCCGCGCAAGCGCTACAGCTGGGAGATCGAGGAGGAACTGGCCATGCAGGCCGCCGAGGCGTCCGCGGCCGATCGCGACCAGTTCGAGCCCGGCTCGCCGCGCGAGGTGCCGGTGCTGTGGCGGCGCCAGGAGGAGGAGCGCGGCGTGGTGCTGCGGTTCCCGCGGCGCGACGACTGACCGCGCACCGATCCTTCCAGGAGCCGACTCCCCTAGTGGGAGCGGCTTCAGCCGCGAGCTTTCCGCGATGAGCGGCGAGCGCCCACGCTGGCAAGAGCTCGCGGCTGAAGCCGCTCCCACAGGGCGCTCGCCGCTGTGGCTACAATCCGGCCCATGCGCCCCGCCCTGCCCGCGTCGCTGTTGCTGCTGTCGGCCCTGGTCCTCGGCGGCTGCGCCACCGGAGGCGCCGCCATGCAGTCTTCGCAAGACCCCGTCGATGCGCTGATGCGCGACTACACGGGCGACGTGCCCGGCGCCGCGGTGCTGGTGCTGCACGACGGCAAGCCGCTGGTGCGGCGCGGCTACGGCCTGGGCGACCTCGAGGCCGGCACGCCGGTGACGCCGGAAACGAACTTCCGCCTGGCCTCGGTGACCAAGCAGTTCACCGCCACGGCGATCCTGTTGCTGGCGCAGGACGGCAAGCTCTCGCTCGACGACCCGGTGCGCAAGTGGCTGCCATCGCTGCCGGCCAGCGACGACGCGATCACCCTGCGCCACCTGCTCACCCACGCCTCGGGCCTGGTCGACTACGAGGACCTGATGGCGCCCGACGCCACCGATCAGGTGCACGACATCGACGTGCTGCACCTGCTCGAGAATGAAGACCGGCTGTACTTCGCCCCGGGCACCGGCTACCGCTACAGCAACGGCGGCTACGCGCTGCTGGCGCTCATCGTCGGCAAGGCCTCGGGCCGGGATTTCGCCACGTTCCTGCGCGAGCGGATCTTCGCGCCGCTGGGCATGGACGGCACCGTCGCCTACGAGAACGGCATCTCCACCGTCGCCAACCGCGCCTATGGCCACAGCCTGGTCGACGGGCGCTGGGTGCGCACCGACCAGAGCTCCACCAGCGCGGTGCTCGGCGACGGCGGCGTGTATTCCTCGATCGACGACCTGGCGAAGTGGGACGCGGCGCTGTACGACGACCGCCTGCTGTCGGATGCGAGCCGTGCCGACGCCTTCGCGCTGCACAACCCGATCCACGACGAGGCGGACGTCGACGGCTACGGCTACGGCTGGCGCGTCCACGGCGAGGTGCTGTGGCACTCGGGCGAGACCATCGGCGGACGCAACGTCATCATCCGCTGGCCGCGACGGCACCTCACCGTCGTCGTGCTGACCAACCGCAACGACCCGGAGCCGTACCGGCTGGCGATGGAGATCGCCGGGCTGTACCTGCCCGATTCGCCGGCGCGGCCGTAGATCGAAGCGCCGTGCAGGCGCCGCGGGTTGTCGTTGGGCCTGGCCGGAGAGCTCGCGGCTGAAGCCGCTCCCACGAAACCGCAGGTCGGTCCCACGAGTTGGGCGGATCACGTCGACGGGCAGCGCGCAGGCGGTCGGCAAGCCCGGCCGCGGCCTGTGCTAGCGTCGCCGCTTTCCATGCCGGAACCCCACGATGCGCCGCGCCGCCTTTCCGATCGCCGTCGCCCTGCTGTGCCTGGCCGCCTGCAACCGCGAGGCGCCGCCAGCCGCGCCGGCGGCGAAGGCCGGGGCGCCGGCGCCCTGGGCCAACGATCCGGCCGCGCAGCGGATCGAGGCCGACGTGCGCAAGCTGTCCGACGACGCGATGGAGGGCCGCGAGACCGGCACGCGCGGCTATGACCTGGCCTCCGACTACGTCGCCGGGCGCTTCGCCAAGCTCGGCCTGGCGCCGGCCGGCGACGGCGGCACGTACTTCCAGCGCGTGCCGCTGCTCAAGGCCACGCGCGAGGCCGATGGCGCGAGGTTCGTCGTCAGGCGCAACGGCCGCGAGATCGCGCTGCGCTTCCGCGACCAGTTCCTGCCGCAGCCCGGCTTCGACGCCGCGCAGGCCGAGGTCGAGGCGCCTGCGGTGTTCGTCGGCCAGGCGGTGCACGCGCCGGCGCTGGGCGTGGACGACTTCGCGGGCCTGGACCTGAAGGGCAAGATCGCGGTGCTGCTGGAGGGCGCGCCGGCGCGCTTCGACAACGACCGCCGCGCGTTCCATTCGTCCCGGCGCGAGAAACTGCGCGAGGTGGCCGCGCGCGGCGCGGTCGGCGCGGTGTTCGTCAACACCGCGCAGGACGAGGCCGGCTCGCCGTGGGCGCAGCGCGCGGCCAACTGGGACAAGCCGTCGATGCGCCTGCGCGGCGACGACGGCAAGGGCCTGGACACCTTCCCGCAGCTGCGCGTGGTGGCCTCGGTGAGCGCGGCGGCGGCGGACCTGGTGTTCGCCGACGGGTCGCGGACCGCGGCGCAGCTGTTCGACGCCGCGCGCGCCGGCACGCTGAAGGGCTTCGCGCTGCCGGGCACGATCGCGCTGGCCGCGCGCACGCGGATCGAGCCGGTCGAATCGCGCAACGTCGTCGCCAGGCTGCCCGGCCGCGACGAGGCGCTGGCCGGCGAGCACGTGGTCTACAGCGCGCACCTGGACCACATCGGCATCGGCGCGCCAGTGAAGGGCGACCGCATCAACAACGGCGCGCTCGACAACGCGCTGGGCGTGGCGATCATGCTCGAGGCCGCGCACGCGCTCGAATCCGCGCAGCGCAAGCCACGGCGCTCGATGCTGTTCGTCGCCGTCACCGCCGAGGAGAAGGGGCTGCTCGGCGCGCAGTGGTTCGCCACCCACCCGACCGTGCCGGCCGATTCGATGGTGGCCAACATCAACATGGACATGCCGGTGCTGATGGCGCCGACCACCGACGTGGTGCCGATCGGCGTCGAGCATTCCACGCTCAAGGCGGTGCTGGACGCGGCGGCGAAGGACATCGGCGTGGCGCTGTCGCCCGATCCGTTCCCCGAGGAAAGCGTGTTCGTGCGCAGCGACCAGTACGCCTTCATCCGCGCCGGCGTGCCGGCGGTCTACCTCACCGGCGGCGTGTTGCCTGCGGACAAGGACAAGGCGCGCGACCCGAAGGTGGCGCTACGCTACTTCCTGCGCAACTGCTACCACCAGCCCTGCGACGACGCCGACAGCCAGCCGATCCAGTACGGCGACGCGGCGCGCATGGCGCGTCTCGACGCGCGCATCGGCGAGCTGGTCGGCGACGCCGACGCGCGCCCGCGCTGGAACGAGGGCGACTTCTTCGGCGACATGTTCGCCCGACCCTGACCTGCAGGAGCGCCGTAGACTCTGCCATTCCGTTTACGCAGGAACCGTCCCCATGGCCCAGTGGTATTTCAGCTCCGGCAGCAACAGCGCGCACGTCGGTCCGCTCGACGACAACGCCGCGCGCGCGCATGCGCAGCAGCATCCCGAGGACCTGTGCTGGCGCGAGGGCATGGCCGCGTGGCAGCCGGTCGGCGACGTCGCCGAGCTCGGCGCAGCCTCCACCGCGCCACCGCCGCGGATGCCGCCGCTGCCCGCGACCGGCGCCGGGCGCGGCCGCGCGGACGAGATCGACTACCGGATCGTCGGCGGCGACATGCAGTTCGTGGAAATCGAGCTCGACCCCGGCGAGAGCGCGATCTCGGAAGCCGGCGCGCTGATGTACAAGGACGCGGCGGTGCAGATGGACACCGTGTTCGGCGACGGCTCGCATGCAGGCCAGGGCGGCGGCGTGTTCAACAAGCTGCTCTCGGCCGGCAAGCGCGTGGTGACCGGCGAAAGCCTGTTCACGACGATGTTCACCCACGCCGGCCAGGGCAAGGCCACGGTCGCCTTCGCCGCACCCTACCCCGGCACGGTGATGGCGATGAAGCTCTCCGAGCACGGCGGGCGGCTGATCTGCCAGAAGGACAGCTTCCTGGCCGGCGCGCGCGGGGTGTCGATGGGCATCCACTTCCAGCGCAAGATCCTCACCGGACTGTTCGGCGGCGAGGGCTTCATCATGCAGAAGCTCGAGGGCGACGGCTGGGTGTTCGTGCACGCCGGCGGCACCGTGGTCGAGCGCGAGCTGCGCGCCGGCGAGCGCATCGACGTCGACACCGGCTGCGTGGTCGCGTTCCATTCGAGCATCGACATGGACGTCAGGGCGGTCGGCGGCATCAAGAGCATGCTGTTCGGCGGCGAGGGCGTGTTCCTGGCCACGCTGACCGGGCCGGGCAAGGTCTGGCTGCAGTCGCTGCCGTTCTCGCGCATGGCCGGGCGCATGCTGGCCGCGGCGCCGCAGGGCGGCGGCAAGGATCGCGGCGAGGGCTCGGTGCTGGGCGGGATCGGGCGGCTGCTGGACGGGGACAACAGCTTCTGATGCGGCGTGTGTCCTGACGTCGCGCGGCGAACGTCGAGCTTTCGCCTCGAGGTCTTTCGATGCAGCGAGAAATGGACTCCTGCGGCAGGCCGGCTGCCTAGGCGTCGGCGTCCACCTTCACCAGCAGGTTGGCGTCGCGCGCCAGGCGCCAGCGGCCGTCGTCGCGGCGGAACACCGACAACGTGTGCCCCGCGCGCCGCACCGGCGGCTGTCCCGGCACGGTCGCTGTGACCGCCAGCCGCGCCCAGGCGAACGCCCAGTCGCCGCACACGCGCACCTCGCGGATCTCGCTCCGGCCGTCGAACCGCAGCGCCGCGCCGGCCTGCGCCCGCATCGCGGCGGCGAACTCCGCCTTGCCGAACGGCGCCTGCCCGGCGACCAGGAACACCACGTCGTCGGTCATGAGTTCCAGCACCGCAGCCGCGTCGCCGGCCCGGGTGGCCGCCATCCAGGTGGCGACCAGTTCGCGGATGGCGGCTTCGTCGTCGTGCATGCGTGCGCTCTCCAGGTGTCGCGCGGACGCCTGCCGCCGCGCAGGGACGGATCGTGGTTCACACCGGCCGCAGCTGCTCCTCGATCGAGCGCGTGCGTTCGTTGACCACGTTGCCGGTGTGCAGCGTCGACTTGCGCTCGACCAGCATCACCAGGCATTCGCGTTCGGCGACCGGGTTGTGCTCCACGCCCCTGGGCACGATGAACATGCCGCCTTCGCCCAGCTCGACGACGCGGTCGCGCAGCTCCATGCGCAGCCGGCCGGCCAGCACGTAGAACAGCTCGTCCTCGCCGGCGTGGTGGTGCCAGCCGAAGCTGCCCTGCACCCTGGCGACCTTGATGTAGGCGTCGTCGACCTCGCCGATCACGCGCGGCGACCACAGTTCGGGCAGCGCGGCGGCGATGGCGCGGGGTTCGGGGGCCTGCGTGGCCGGTGCGTCGGTGGACGGACTCGCACCGGTTCCCGTGGCTTGCCGGTCGGATGCCACTGGATCCTCTGCACGCACGATCGCCACGCCCGGGATCCACAGCGCCAGCCAGCGCGCCAGCTTGTCCTCCGGCGCCAGCGCCTGCGGCGAGGCCGCGACGGCGGGCGCGAACGCGTCGCGCGCATCCAGGCAGCCGGCGTTGACCGCGCCGTGCACGCCGCCGGCGTGGCGGTATGCCGCCGCGACCAGCACGCCGCATTCGCCGCACAGCAGGAAGCGCGCCGCACCCGAGCCTTGCCTGTATTCGCGCAGCGCGCCGGCGCGCGCTTCGGTGATCGCCAGCGCGCCGGCCGGGTCGGACACCCAGGCCGCGCCGTGCGCGCGGCAGAAGGTGCAGTCGCAGGCGCGCGGGACCAGCTGCGCCGGCACGGCCGACGCCAGGAATTCCAGCCGCAGCAGGCCGCAGTGGCAGCCGCCGTTCAAACGCGTGGGCTCGGGCATGGCCGGCTCCTCGCAGCAGGGGCCGGCAGTATCCGCCTCGCGCGTCTCGACGGCGCCCGCGAACGCCGCGGCCATCGCGGCCGCGGCCGATGGATCACTTCCCTGGCGCCGCCCCGAGCTCGTCGTGACGCAGGATCGCGTTGAACACCAGCGGGTAGCTGCCGATCGTCTCGCCGCGCCAGATCGGGTTGATCGCGAACAGCAGCACGTGGCCGCGCCCGTAGCGCGCGTCCACCACCGTCGCGCGCCCGGCCATCTCGTCGCCACCGTCGAGCAGGCCCGAGACCAGCAGCTTGTCGGCGTCGGCGAAGCGCAGCACCACCCGCGGGCGCTGGCCGTCGGGGATCACCCACGGGTTGTTGCGCGCCTGCTCCTCGTTGAGCGGCAGCGCCTGCCACGGCTTGGCGCTGGGCAGCGGCGGCGCGGCGACGAACGGCCGGCCCTGCGGCAGGTCGACGTCGTCCTTGCCGCCGCGCCCGGTCGGGCGCTCGAAGATCTCCGCGCTCGGCGGGCCGCCGCGCCTGGACTTCGACGGCGCGCCGCGCGGCGCGGCGAGGTTGGAGATGCGGAACGACAGGCCCTGCTCGCTGTAGACCGCCAGGTCGTCGCTGGCGTAGCCGGCGGCGGCCGGATGGCGGCGGTCGACGAACTTCGCCGCCAGCACGCTGCCGACCACCTTCAACTCGTCGGTCGGATTGACGTACACGCCGGGCGCCAGGCCGATGTCGATGGCGAACTCCGCGGTGTCCTGCGCGGCGACCAGCAGGCCGCCTTCGCGCACGAACTTCCTGAGGTTCTCGACGCCGCCCGCGCCCATGCCCGGGCGCATGTCGTCGGTCGCGTCGATGCGGCCGAGGTTGGGCGTCAGCGCGGTGGTCTTCCACGGCAGCGGGTTGCCCCACATCGGCATGCCGTCGACGATCTCGCGCGTGCTGGCGCCGCCGGCGGGCGCGAACAGGATCACGTCGTACTTCGCGCGCAGGCCGGCGTCGCCGGTGATGTCCTGGGTGCTGATGTAGTCGTACGGGACCTGCAGCCGGTCCAGCTCCATCCGCCACCAGCCCTCGGTCTGGGTGTCGAGCCAGGTGTGCATCAGTGCGATGCGCGGCATCGGCTTGCCGGCCGTCGCCACGTCCACGCCGGCCAGGCCGTCGGGGATGGCGACCGGCGCGTCGACCTTGGCCATCGGCGCGTCCAGCAGGGACGCGTCGGTGACCCGCGCCACCGGCACGTCGAACAGGTCGCCCATCGACCAGCCGGTGTCGTCGTAGGGCGTGTCGTACTTGTCCCTGGGCGACCAGTACTGGCGGTCGAGCAGGGCGTCGGCGATGCGCGAGTACGGCTGGTCCATCCGCACCACCCAGCTGCCGGCGGGGAAGCTGCGCTTGCCGGCGGCGTCGCCGGTCTTTCTGCCGGCCTCGTTCTTCGTCTCCGGCTGGTCGACCGTCACTGCCGACGTCAGGCGGCTGAGCTCCACGTGCTGCAGCTGCAGGGTGCGCAGCAGCCGCGCGCGCGCGCCGGCGCGCTTGCCGTCCGCCGGGAATACGTAGGCCGCGGGCCCCGATTCGCGCGGTTTCTCGATCGAGCGCTTGCTCTTGGCGTAGAAGTTGCGCAGGTACTGCGGCGCGTTGCCGGCGAAGTGGTGCAGCGTCGCCAGCAGCGCGCTCTGCTGGTAGTTGTTGTTGTCGCGCGCCGACCAGGTGACCTCGGGCCACGGCGGGTTGGGCCGGTACCAGGTGCGCGCGTACTCCTTCGGCTGCAGGATGCGCTTGAGCGTGTCCGCGCCGTCGTTGCCGTAGGTCTCGTAGAGCCGGCTGATGCCGTTGTGGGTGGCCGCCATGAACATCAGGTAGCCCGGGCTCCAGGTGTCGAACTCGCCGTGCGTCCACACGCCCGGCATTCCCAGTTTCGTGAGCTGCTGGACGTTGTCCCAGCCCAGCTGCTGCCATTCGCCGACCAGGATCGGGTCGATCCAGGCGTTGTACGGGCCGGTGCCGATGGTGTTGTCGTACAGGAACGCGTACGACTCGTGCAGGTCGTGGATCACCTGCGCGTGGTAGCGGATGTAGGTGTCGAGCACGTTGCGGCTGAGGTTGAGCGTGAGCCCCATCGCGTCGCGGTTGTTGTCGTGGGCGACGTAATGGCCCCAGTAGGCGAGCCGCGGATACTGCTTGCCGGGGTTGGCCAGGTGCCAGTTGTAGACGTCGACCTTGCGGTCGCGCCCGTCCACTTCCACCACCGGCGTGATCAGGGTGATGACGTTGGCGCGGATCTGCCGGATGTAGGGCGCCTCGTCCACCGCCAGCCGGTAGCCCAGCTCAATCAGCGCGGTGGGCGATCCGGTCTCGGTCGAATGCAGGGCGCCGGTGATGTAGTAGACGGGCGCTGTTTGCGCGATCAGCGCTTCGGCGCGGGCGTCGTCCATGCCGATCGTGCGCGGGTCGGCGAGCTCGCCCAGCCGTTCGCTGTTGGCGTCGAGGCCGGCGATCAGCTTCTCGTCGGCGATCGCGACCGCGATCATCTCGCGGCCCTCCTCGCTCTTGCCGATGCTCACCACGCGCACGCGCGGACTGGCCTGCTCCAGCTCGCGGAAATAGCGCGCCACGTCGGCGCTGTAGGGCAGCCAGCCCTCGGCGCCGGCGACGTGGCCGAGCACCTGCAGCGGCGTCGGCACCGTGCCCGACGCGGGCAGGTAGTCGGTGAGCGGCGAGTTGAGCGCGGGATCGGTGGTGTACTTCGCGATCAGCGCGGTGTAGGCCTCGTCGACCGGCTGGTCGGGCGCGCGCGCGTACTCGGCGGGGCGCTCGCGCGCGTCGGCGGCGTGGGCGGTCGCGGCCGGCAGCGCCAGCGCCAGGGCCAACAGCAAGCAGGTTCCGCGCACGGCCTCTCCCCTTCGATGTTCGTGGCTGTCGATTGTGGCATCGCGCGTCGTTGCGGCGGCGCCGCGGCCACGCCATCCGGAGACGAACCAGTGCGGTCCGTCCCCCATGCGCGCTGCACCCTGGCCGTGGCTCTGTCCTCATAGGAGCGGCGGAAGCCGCGACCCCGGGCGCCGGAAAGCGGTCGCGGCTTCCGCCGCTCCTACGATGCCGGCAGCGGCATCCCGCCGAACGCCTTCACCGTGCGCAGCACGAAGCTGGAGTTGACGTCGGCCACGCCGGCCTGCGCGAGCAGGCGGTCGAGCAGGAAGCGCGAGAAGTGCTCCAGGTCGCGCACCACCACCTGCAGCAGGTAGTCCATGTCGCCGGTCAGCGCATGGCAGGCGACGACCTCGTCCCAGTCGTTGACGAAGCGGGCGAAGGCGGCGACCGATTCGGCATCGTGGTGGTTGAGCTGGACGCGGACGAAGGCCTGCAGGCCCAGCCCCAGCCGCTCGGGGTCGACCTCGGCGCGATAGCCGCTGATGACGCCGTCGCGCTCGAGCCGCTGCACGCGGCGCAGGCAGGCCGAGGCCGACAGGTGGACGCGCTCGGCCAGTTCGGCGTTGGTGAGGCGGCCGCCGCGCTGGAGTTCGGCGAGCAGCTGGAGGTCGGTGCGGTCGAGCGGGATTTCGGCCATTGCGTGCGCCTTCGGCGTGATCTACGCAAGGATCGTGCGCCACAACGCCGGATCGGCGCAAGTTTGCAAGACTGTTGCGGCGCGAGGCGGTTATCTTGGCTGGACGGCCGCCTGTGCACGCAGGCCCCACACCGGCCCTCTGCCGCAAGGGAGGGAGCCGCGCATTCGAGGAGTCCCCCATGTCCGCCACCCCGCGCCGCGTCGAGAACCTGCACACCGACAAGGGCAAGGTCCCGGTGTACGCCACCGGCATCGTCGAGCAGCCCTGGGACGACTATTCGGCCGACGACCATGCGACCTGGGCGACGCTGTACGCGCGCCAGCGCGAGGTCCTGCGCGGCCGCGCCTGCGACGAGTTCGTCCAGGCGCAGGACGCGATGAGGATGACACCCGACCGCATCCCCAGGTTCACCGACCTCAACCGCGTGCTGGGCGCCGCCACCGGCTGGACCCTGATGGGCGTGGAAGGGTTGCTGCCGGAGCTGGACTTCTTCGACCACCTCGCCAACCGCCGCTTCCCGGTGACCTGGTGGATCCGCAAGCCCGGCCAGATCGACTACATCGAGGAGCCGGACCTGTTCCACGACCTGTTCGGCCACGTGCCGCTGCTGATGAACCCGGTGTTCGCCGACTACATGCAGGCCTACGGCCGCGGCGGCGTCAAGGCGCACGGCATCGGCGCGGATGCGCTGCAGAACCTGACGCGGCTGTACTGGTACACGGTGGAGTTCGGCCTGATCCGGCAGCACGACGGCCTGCGCATCTACGGCAGCGGCATCGTCTCGTCGAAGGGCGAATCGATCCATGCGCTGGAAAGCGCCGCGCCCAACCGCATCGGCTTCGATCTCGAACGCATCATGCGCACGCGCTACCGCATCGACAGCTACCAGAAGACCTACTTCGTCATCGACAGCTTCGAGCAGCTGATGGAAGCGACCGCGCCGGACTTCACCCCGATCTACGCGCGCCTGGCCACGCAGCCCTCGCTGCCCGCCGGCACGGTGCTCGACACCGACCAGGTCTACCAGCGCGGCGACGGCGAAGGCTGGAGCAACGACGGCGACGTGTAGGGTGGGCCCCGGCCCACCGCCTCGTCCGCCACCGCTTCTCCACGATCGACCGAAGACCGAAAGCATGTAGGAGCGTCCCTGGGCGCGATGCTCCGCGCGCAAGGGCATCGCGCCCAAGGGGCGCTCCAACCCGCGATTCCGTCTGACGTCCTACGGCCGCGGCGCCGCGAGCAACTGCGCATTGCCGTACGGCGCATGATCCAGGCGGCCGTCACGGACCCAGTCGGCCATCATGCGGAAGTAGCCGTCGGCGTAGCCGGTGTCCTGGCGCGCGCCGTCGGCGGCGGTGTCGAAGGTGATGATGCCGTGGTCGGTGCCGGGGAACACCATCGTGGTGATCGGGCGGCCTGCTTCGGCGAGCTGGCGCAGGCGGCGCTGCGTTTCCTGCGGCGGCGCTTCCTTGTCGTCGCCGGCGATGATCCACAGCTGCGGGATCCCGAGCTTGCGCAGCACCGGCATCGGGTCGTATTCCCAGCTGGTGCCGACTTCGTGCTCGGGCGCCATCTTCTCGACCTCCGCGCGCGCGTGGTGCGCGACCATGCCGGTGAACTCGCCTTCCATCGCGCCCCACCAAGGCTGCGCGGCGTACTTCGCGCGCGCCGCGTCGAGCTGCTCCCAGCCGCGCGCGCCGCGCGAGGCGACGATCGCGCCGGTGGCGTCGGTGACTTCGCGCGCCTTCGCCAGCACGTCGTCGCCGTAGCCGGCCTTGCGCAGGTCGAGCATCACCTGGTCGCGGTCCTCGGCCAGCGGGTCGGTGGCCATGCCGTAGCCGACCAGCACGAACTGCGCGCGCGGCGACTGGCTGGCGGCCAGCGGCGCGACCCAGCCGCCCTGGCTGCCGCCGTGGAAGCCGATGCGGCCGATGCGCGCGCCACCCAGCCGCAGCGCCTCGGCCAGCGCCGCCTTCGCGTCGTCCGCGAGCAGGTGGAAGTCCTGGGTGTAGGTGCCGGTCGACTTGCCGGTGCCGCGCTTGTCGTAGACGAACACGCCCACGCCCTGCGCCGGGAACAGCTGCTGCATGTAATTGAAGTCGACCGCCGAGTCGCGCTCGGAGCCGTGCACCTCGATCGCGACCGGCACGTCCTTCGCGCCCTTGGGCAGCACCAGCCGACCGCGCAGGGTGACGCCGTTGCCGGCGAAGGTGGTGTCGACGACGTCGAACTCGATCCGCTTGCCGGCGTGGCCTTCGAACTCGATGCGCGCCTGCTCGCAGCTTCCGAATCCGACGTGGACGCCGTCGGCGCGGTCGGTCCAGCCCTGCGTGCTGGTCCAGGCGCCGTCGGCGCCGCGCTGGAGCTTGCCGACGCGACCGTCGATGCGGCGCCAGCGCAGCTGCGCGGGATCGTCGAGGGCGCCGATCGCGACGATGCCGCCGTCGTCGAGCCGGTAGGCGCCGACGTGGCAGCGCGCGTCGTCGCCGGCAAAGGCCGGCGCGCTCGCCAGCAGGGCGGCGAGCAGGAGGTGGCGGGGTTGGAGCAATCGCTTCATGGAGGGATTCCTGAGTTTGGGGTAGCGATACGCGCGTCGGCCTCTCCTGGCGCGCGCGCATCCAAGGTTGGCCGGGCCGACCCGCCCTCCTCGCCGTCATCCCGAACGCAGCGAGGGATCTGGCCAGGAGCAGCAGATCCCTCGCTGCGCTCGGGATGACAACCGCGGGCAATGGCGAGCGCGCCGGCAACGGACGGTCCCCAGCCTGCGCCCGCGCGGCGCGCCCGCGCAGTGCCCATCGTCATTCCCCGACCTGCCGGAAGTCACGACTTGCGCCACGCGCATTGCGGCGAGGGCGCGCGCGCCGCAGCATGCGCGCATGCGCTTCCCGCCGTTCATGCTGCACCCCGCGCTGCGCCCGCTGATGCACACGCTGGCGATCGCGGGCGTGGTCACCTGGCTCGCGGTCGCGCTGTCGCTGCATTTCCTCAGCCCCGCGCACCTGGCGGCGGGCTGGAGCCTGCTGCTGCTGTTCCTGGTCGCGTTCCTCGCCGAGATCCTGCTCGGCGAGCGCCGCGTGTCGCTGCGGGCCGTGCTGCTGCTGCTCGAGCCTGCGCTCGCGCTGGCGCTGATGTGGCTGGACGCGCGGCCCGGCGCCGCGCAGGTGCTGCTGGTGGTGTGGATCACCCAGCTGGTCACGGCCTGGCCACCGCGCTGGAGCCTGCCGGCCGTGGCCGCCGCGGACATCGGCATGTACCTGGTGTTCCACGCGCACGGCCATCCGGCGCCGCTGGTGGTGACGCTGCTCAACCTCGGCTTCCAGATCTTCGCCGCGCTGTGCGCGCACTACGCGCACAGCGCCGGGCAGGCGCGCGACCGGCTGGCGCTGGTCAACGCCGACCTGCTCGCCACGCGCGCGCTGCTGGCCGAGAGCGCGCGCGACGCCGAACGGCTGCGCGTCGCGCGCGAGCTGCACGACGTGGCCGGGCACAAGCTCACCGCGATGACGCTCAACCTGCGCGCGCTCGCCGCCGACCCGGCGCTGGCGGCGCGCGCGCAGGTGCAAATCTCGCAGCGGCTCGCGCGCGAGCTGCTGGGCGACATCCGCGGCGTGGTGCAGGCGCTGCGCGACGCGCGCGGCCTGGACCTGGCCACGGCGCTGCGCGCGCTGGCCGCGCCGCTGCCGCGGCCGGCGCTGCGGCTGGCGATCGACGACGACGTGCAGGTCACCGACCCGGCGATCGCCGAGGCGATCCTGCGGCTGGTGCAGGAGGCGCTGACCAACAGCGCGCGCCACGCCGACGCCGACGTCGTGCGCGTCCGCCTCTCGCGCGACGGCGACGCGGTGCTGGTCGAGATCGAGGACGACGGCCGCGTGCGCGGCGCGGTGCACGAGGGCAACGGCATCGCCGGCATGCGCGAGCGCATCGCCGCGCTGCGCGGCGAGCTGCGCGTGGCGCCCTGCCCGCGCGGCGCGCTGCGCATCGAGGCGCGGCTGCCGGCATCGCGGGAGGCGTCGCCATGAGCGCGCCGCTGCGGGTTGCGTTGGCCGACGACCAGGCGCTGGTGCGCGCCGGCCTGCGCGCGCTGCTGGAGGAGCTCGGCATCGTCGTGGCCTTCGAGGTCGACGATGGCCAGGCCCTGCTCGCGCAGCTGGCGCACACGCCCGTGGACGTGGTGCTGAGCGACATCCGCATGCCGGGCCTGGACGGCATCGCGATGCTGGAGCGCCTGCGCGCGGGCGGCGACGCCACCCCGGTGCTGCTGCTCACCACTTTCGACGACAGCGACCTGCCGCTGCGCGCGGCCGAGGCCGGCGCGCAGGGCTTCCTACTCAAGGATGCCGAGCCCGACGACCTGCGCGAGGCGATCGCACGCGTCGCCGCCGGCGAATCGCTGCTGCAGCCGGTGAGTACGGAAGCGGTGCGCGCTCGCTTCCGCTTCCGCGACGAGGCGCCGCCGCTGGACGGCTTCAGCGAGCGCGAGGTGGCGATCCTGCGCCTGATCGCCGGCGGCTATTCCAACAAGGAGATCGCGCGCTCGCTGTTCCTCGCCGAGGGCACGGTGAAGAACTACGTGTCGGTGATCCTGGAAAAGCTCGGCACCCGCGACCGCACGCGCGCGGTGCTCAAGGCGATCACGCTGCGGGTGATCTGAGCGGGATCGGAAATCGGAAGGCGGAGCTACCTCCGCAAGACGAACCCGGCGTCGTCACCCGAAGGCGTGAATCGAGCGGCTTGGGCTTCGGCACGGAGGGTCGCTGGATTCCCGCCTTCGCGGGAATGACGATCAGATGCCTCACGCGACCAGGTCGTCGACGCCGGCGGCGCGCAGGTAGGCCTCCAGGCCGCGCTCGCGGCTGTCGTCGAAGGTCGCGCCGGTACCGTGGATCGCGGCGATGCGGTCGGGGCGGAAGTTGCGGAAGTCGCGGCGCAGCCGGCACCAAGCGCCCAGCGTCCACACGCCGCCCCAGAACGCCAGGCACAGCGGCTCGACCTCGCGGGTGGTGACGCGCTCGTCGCCGTCGCGGTAGTCGAGCCGCAGCAGCTCGCGCGCCTCGATCGCCGCGTGCAGGCGGTCGACCGGCCCGCGCGCCTCGCGCCGGCCCGGGATCTCGGGCGCAAAGATGCGGGTGCGGCGGCTGCGCTCGCGCAGCTCCGGCGGCAGCACCGCCTCGATCTTCAGCAGCGCCGCGCGCGCGCCCAGCGCCAGCCGCTCGCCGCCGAACGCGCGCACGAAGCGCGTGCCCACCACCAGCGCCTCGAGCTCATCGAGGTTGAACATCAGCGGTGGCACGTCCGCGCCCTTGCGCAGCATGTAGCCGACCCCGGCCTCGCCCTCGATCGGCACGCCGGACAGCTGCAGGTCGGCGACGTCGCGGTAGATCGTGCGCAGCGACACGCCGAGGGTCTCGGCGATGCTGCGCGCGGGCAGCGCGGAGTGGCGCCCGCGCAGCGCGTGGATGATCAGGAACAGGCGGTCGGCGCGGCGCATGCGCCATGATCGCGCACGCGCCGATGCCGGCCAAGCTCATTGCGGCGACCAGAGCCCGACGCGGTTGCCTTCGCTGTCGCGGAACTGGGCGAACACGCCCATGCCTTCCGGCAGCGCGGTGCGTGGCACGACCACTTCACCGTGGTGCCCGGGCACGCGTTCGAGCACCCGCGTGACGTCCTCGACCGACAGGTACACGGTGGTGCCGGCCATCGACGGCGCCGCCTGCGGGTGCTTCATCAGCGCGCCGGAGGCGTTGGGCTTGCCGGCGTAGGGGAAGACCGCCAGTTCGCCATCGCCGATCGCCTCGCGGGAGAGCCTGGCGTCGAGGATGCCTTCGTAGAAGCGCTGGGCGCGGTCGAGGTCGGCGGCGGGGATCTCGAACCAGGCCGGGACGTTGGGGTTGAGCATCGCTTTTCTCCTGGAGGGGCGTGCACGTCGCACCGGCACAGGCTGCGCCCGGGCTGCTGACAGCGTGGCGTCAGCGGCCGCGGCGGCACGCAAATGCGACAATCGCCACCCCATTCCAGCGGAACCCCATGCCATGTCGCCCGCGCCTTCGCCCGCTTCGTCCTCGCTGACGCGGTTCCTGATCGAGGAACAGCACGCCGGCCGGGTCACCCCCGACCTGCGGCTGCTGATCGAGGTGGTGGCGCGCGCCTGCAAGGGCATCGCGGTGGCGGTCGGCAAGGGCGCGCTGGGCGGCGTGCTCGGCGACGCCGCGGGCGAGGCCGGCGGCGCCAGCATCAACGTGCAGGGCGAGGCGCAGAAGAAGCTCGACGTGCTCAGCAACGAGATCCTGCTCAAGGCCAACGCCTGGGGCGGCCACCTGGCCGCGTGCGCGTCGGAGGAGATGGACCACTGCCAGCCGATCCCGGACGCGTTCCCGCGCGGCAACTTCCTGCTGCTGTTCGATCCGCTCGACGGCAGCAGCAACATCGACGTCAACGTCAGCGTCGGCACGATCTTCTCGGTGCTGCGCTGCCCCGAGGGCGTGGCCAGGGTCGGCGACGAGCACTTCCTGCAGCCCGGGCGCGAGCAGGTCGCCGCCGGCTACTGCATCTACGGCCCGAGCACGATGCTGGTGCTGACGATCGGCCACGGCACGCACGCGTTCACGCTCGACCGCGAGCAGGGCTCGTTCGTGCTCACCAAGCGCGACATGCGGGTGCCGGAGCAGACGAAGGAATTCGCCATCAACATGTCCAACAAGCGCCACTGGGAGGCGCCGATGCAGGGCTACGTGGACGCCCTGCTGGCCGGGAAGGAAGGCCCGCGCGGCAAGGACTTCAACATGCGCTGGATCGCCTCGATGGTGGCCGACGTGCACCGCATCCTCACCCGCGGCGGCATCTTCATCTATCCCTGGGACCGCAAGGACCCGTCCAAGCCCGGCAAGCTGCGGCTGATGTACGAGGCCAACCCGATGGCGATGCTGGTCGAGCAGGCCGGCGGCGCGGCCACCGACGGGCGCGCGCGCATCCTCGACGTCGCGCCGGCGCAGCTGCACCAGCGGGTGCCGGTGTTCCTGGGCTCGCGCGACGAGGTCGCGGAGGCGACGCGCTGCCACGTGGAGCACGATCGCGCTGCCGGGAAGGGCTGACCGTCGGCACCCGTCATTCCGAGCGCAGCGAGGAATCCGCTACCGGGAGCTCCCGTTGCACTCGGGATGACCGCACCGGTCAACCGTCCGCGAAGCTGCCGTCGAGGTAGTACCAGCGGCCGCCTTCGCGCACGAAGCGGCTGGTCTCGTGCAGCCGCGTCGCGGGGCCGCCGCCGCTGCGGCAGCGGGCGACGAACTCGACGATCGCGGCATCCGGCGCGCCCTGCTCGTGGCGGCGCACCGACAGGCCGAGCCAGCGCACGGCCGGGTCGAGCTCGAGCGCGGCCGGCCGGGTGGACGGGTGCCAGGTGGCGAGCAGGTAGTCGCGCTCGCCGCGCGCGTAGGCGCTGTAGCGCGAGCGCATCAGCTGTTCGGCGGTGTCCGCGGTCGCTTCGCCGGCGTGCAGTGGCGCGCAGCAGACCGCGAGGGCGCGGCCGGAGCCGCAGGGGCAAGGGGTTGGCGGCGTCGCGGGCATGCGCGCATTGTCCCGCAGTCCATGGCGCGGCGGCGCCGGCGAGCGGCCGCGATGCAGCGGCGCGCGGCGGCATCGTGCCTGGACCGGATCCATCGCCTACGATGCGCGCATGCCGACGCCCACGATCCTGCAGCACGACCGCATCGACCGCCTCGCCGATCTGCTCGAGCGGCGCGCGGTGCCGTTCGGCGGCCTCGGGCTGGAAGGGCTCGACGGGTTCCTGTCCGCGCTCGCGGTCGGGCCGACGGCGATCCCCGAGGCGGCCTGGCAGGCGGTGGTCTGGGGCGGCAGGACACCGCGCTGGAACGACGAGGGCGAGGCGCGTGAGGTGTCCGCGCTGCTCGACGAGGCGCGCGAGCTCGCGCTGCGGCGCGCCTGCCACGACGGCGACACGCTGCCCGAGCGGCTGGCGCCGCTGCTGTGGCTGCCCGAGGACGTGGACGCCCCGCATCCTGATGCGCTGGACGCGGGCGCGCAGTGGGCCGCCGGCTTCCTGCGCGCGGTCGAACTCGACGAACCGGCCTGGGACGCGTGGCTGGACGAGGACGACTGGATCGCCGCGCTGCTCGGCCTGCTCGACCAGCTCGCCAGCGGCGAGGTGCTCGACGAGACCGACCCGGCCGCGCCGGCCGCGCCGCTGTCCTGGCGCGAGCGCATGGACACCATCGCCGCGCTGCCCGGCATGCTCGCCGACCTGCAGCACCATCGCATCGCCATGCTCACCCCGCGCACGCCGCTGCGGCGCGCCGCGGCGCCCGGGCGCAACGATCCCTGCCCCTGCGGCAGCGGGCGCAAGTCCAAGAAGTGCTGCGGCGCGGCCTAGGGCAGCGCGGCAGGCATGCTTATGGGAGCGGCTTCAGCCGCGAGCCTTTCCCTGCAGGAGCGACGGAAGTCGCGACAGGCGGCCGGTGATTTCTGATTTCGCGGAGAGGCGTCGCGACTTCCGTCGCTCCTACAGGCATGCGGAACAGCGCCTCGGGGAGCCTCGGGGAAAAGATCGCGGCTGAAGCCGCTCCCACGAGCAACCTCGATCCGCGGCTCAGCTTCCCTCGCGCGGGTGGTTGAGTACCAGCCAGTACAGCCCGACCTGCTTGACCGCCCATACGAACTGCTCGAAATCCACCGGCTTGCGGATGTAGCTGTTCACGCCCAGCGCGTAGCTGGCCTCGACGTCGAACGGCTCGGTGCTGGTGGTCAGCACCACCACCGGCAGGCCGCGGGTCTTCTCGTTGGCGCGGATCGCCTGCAGCACCTCGCGGCCGTCGACCTTGGGCAGGTTGAGGTCGAGCAGCACGATCGAAGGCAGGTCGTCGGGGTCGCGGCCGGCGTGCGCGCCGCGCGCGAACAGGTAGTCGAGCGCCTCGGCGCCGTCGCCGGCCACCACCAGGTTGTTGGCGACCTTGGCCTCGGCGAAGGCGATGCGGGTCAGCTCGACGTCGTCCGGGTTGTCCTCGACCAGCAGGATGTCTTTGTGGCTCATGCGCCCGGCCCGTTGTCGTCGCCGGGCACGGCCGGCAGTTCGATGGAGAAGGTGCTGCCGGCGCCGGGCTCGGACTCCGCCCAGGCGCGGCCGCCGTGGCGTTCGGCGACGGTGCGCGCGATCGCCAGGCCGATGCCGTTGCCCGCCGCCTGGTCCGGCCCGTGCAGGCGCTGGAACGGCTGGAACAGCTTGTCAGCATAGCGCATGTCGAATCCGCTGCCGTGGTCGCGCACGCGCAGCACGATGCGCTCGCCGGCGCGCTCGCCGGTGACCTCGATCCGCACTGCGTCGCGCTCGCGCGAGAACTTCCAGGCGTTGTCGAGCAGCTGGCGCAGCAGCTGGCGCAGCAGGCGCTCGTCGCCCATCGCCTGCAGCCCGGGCTGCACCGACACCTCGGCATGGCGGCCGGGATCGGCCTCGGCGAGTTCGGCGTGGGCCCAGTCGGCCAGCAGGCTGAGGTCGACCGGCGCGCGCTGCAGCTGCGCGCGGGTCGCGCGCGAGAACTCGAGCAGCGACTCGATCAGCACGGCCATGCGCGCGGTCGCCGCGCGGATGCGGTCGAGGTAGTCGCGCGCGGTGGCGTCCAGGCCGTCGCCCAGGTGCGTGGCGAGCAGCGCGGAGAAGCCGTCGATCGCGCGCAGCGGCGCGCGCAGGTCGTGGGAGACGCCGTGGGCGAGGGATTCCTGCAGCCGGTTCAGCGCCGCCAGCGCGGCCTCGGCCTCGGCCAGGCGGCGCCCGGGGTCGCCGTCATTCGCCGCGGCCTCGTGCAGGTGCACCACCAGGTACAGCGGGTGGCCCGCGTCGTCGCGCACCGGCGCGATCGCCACCCGCAGCCGCGCCACGCCGTCCGGCGGCGCCGCTTCCGCCTCCAGCGCGGGCAGCGTGCCGCCGGCGATCCCGGCCACCGCCGCGCGCGCGGCCGCGGGATCGGCGAAGGCCAGGGTGTCGGCGAGGTGGCGCCCGACCAGTCGCGCGGCCGGCGTCCCCAGCCTGCGCTCGACGCCCGGGTTGGCCTCCAGCCAGTGGCCGGCGAGGTCGAGGATGCCCATGCCGAACGCGGTCGAGGCCGCCGCCTGGCGGAGCCGCGCCCCGCCCGGGTCGTCGTTGGAACCAGTTGCGTTCAACATGCCCCTGCCCTGCGTGCTGCGGCGAAGGTACCAAGCCACCCCCGGCGCGAGGTGTAGGCCATGTGAATGCCCGCACGGGCACAATGCGGCGGTGGCCTTCGACCAGATCCTGTTCCTGCTGATCCTCGCCGGCGGACTGTACCTGTTCGCCAGCGAGCGCGTGCGCATCGACGTCGCGGCGATGCTGGTGCTGCTCGCGCTGGTGGTGGGCGGCGTGCTCGACGGGCGCCAGGCGCTGTCGGGGTTCGCCAGCGAACCGGCGATCATCGTCGCGGCGGTGTTCGTGATCTCCGGCGGGCTCGCGGCGACCGGCATCACCGAGCACATCGGCCAGTGGATCGGGCGCGCGTCCGGGCGCAGCGAGGGGCGCGCGATCGCGGTGACGATGCCGGCGGTGGCGGTGATGGCCTCGTTCACCCACCACGTGATGGTCACCGCGATGATGCTGCCGATCCTCACGCGCTTCGCGCGCGCGCACGGGCTGTCGGCCTCGCGGCTGCTGATGCCGATGTCGTTCGCCGCCTCGCTCGGCACCTGCCTGACCCTGGTGAGCGCGCCGGCGTTCCTGCTCGCCGACAACCTGCTCGGCCGCAGCGGCGCGCAGGGGCTGGGGATTTTCTCGATCACCCCGATCGGGCTGGCGCTGGTGGCGATCGGCATGGCCTACATGCTGCTGGCGCGCTGGCTGCTGCCCAAGCGCAGCGGCAAGTCCGGCGACGACGAGTACCTGCGCCTGGACCGCTACCGCACCGAACTGCTGATCGTGAAGGACTCGCGCTGGAACACCCGCCCGCTGGGCGAGCTGCAGAGGGCGCTGGGCGACAAGTTCCGGCTGGTCGGCTGGCTGCGCGACGACCGCCTGCGCGAGGACCTGGGCGCGGGCAACCCGCTGCTCAACGGCGACGTGCTGGTGGTCGAGGCCTCGGCGGACGCGCTGGCCTCGCTGCACGACGATCCCGGCATCGCGCTCAACGCGGTGGTGCGCTTCGGCGTCAAGACCGGCGACGACCACGCGCAGCTGGTGCAGGCGGTGGTGGCGCCGGGCTCGGAATTCCTCGGCCGCAGCATCCGCGAGCTGGAGTTCTCGCGCCAGTTCCACGCGGTGATCGTCGGCCTCTGGCGGCGCGAGGGCGGGATCGCGCCGCGACTGGCCGACGCGCGCCTGCGCGAGGGCGACCTGCTGGTGCTGTGGGGCAACCCGGAGGACTTCGCCGAGCTGGCCGCGCACCACGGCTTCCTGATGCTGGTGCCATTCGCCGGCCAGGCCAAGCGCCGGGTGCGCGCGCCGCTGGCGCTGGCGATCCTCGGCGCGACGGTGCTCGCCGCCAGCACCGAATGGCTGCCGGCGCCGCTTGCGTTCCTGTTCGGCGCGGTGGCGATGGTGGCGCTGCGCTGCGTCGACGTCGGCCAGGCCTATCGCAGCATCGACGTGCGCGTGTTCGTGATGATCGCCGGCGTGATCCCGCTGGGCGTGGCGATGGAGCAGACCGGCACCGCCAAGCTGCTGGCCGACTTCCTGCTGCCGCTGGTGCACGACTGGCCGGTGCTGCCGATCCTGCTGGTGATGTTCGCCAGCGCGGCGCTGCTGACCCAGATCCTGTCGGACTCGGCGACGACCGTGCTGCTCGGGCCGATCGCGGTGGCGCTGGCCGAATCGCTGCACCTGTCGCCCACACCGTTCGTGGTGTGCACCGCGCTGGGCGCGGTGGTGGCCTTCCTCACCCCGATCGGGCACCACGGCAACCTGCTGATCCTCGGCCCCGGCCAGTACCGCTTCGGCGACTTCCTGAAGATCGGCGCGCCGCTGACGATCCTGCTGGCGCTGGTGTGCGCGTGGATGACGCGCTGGCTGTGGCTGGGCGGCCCGCTGCTGCCGGGCATGGGCGGCTGAGCCCGGCGGTCAGAACAGCTCGCCCTGCGGCGAGGGCTTGCGCGGCGGCGTGAACAGGCCGGTGTCCAGCGGCGGCAGCCGGCCGTAGCCCAGGCGCCGGTGGGCGCGCGCGAAACGCGCCGCGATCAGCTCCGCGAACGGGCCTTCGCCGCGCATGCGCGAGCCGAACGCGCTGTCGTAGTCCTTGCCGCCGCGCATCTGCCGCACCAGGCTCATCACGTGCGCGGCGCGCTCGGGATAGTGCAGCTGCAGCCATTCGCGCCAGATCTCCTTGAGCTCGTGCGGCAGCCGCAGCAGCACGTGGCCGGCCGAGCGCGCGCCGCCCTCGCGCGCGGCTTCGAGGATCGCCTCGAGCTCGCCGTCGGTGACCAGCGGGATCACCGGCGCGACCAGCACGCCGACCGGCACGCCGGCGTCGGCCAGCGCGCGGATCGCCTTGAGCCGCGTGTGCGGTGCCGACGCGCGCGGCTCCATCTTCGCGGCGAGCCGGTTGTCGAGCGTGGTCACCGACAGGTGCACGCTGACCAGGTTCTGCCGCGCCATCGGCGCGAGCAGGTCGAGGTCGCGCAGCACCAGCACGCTCTTGGTGACGATGCTGACCGGGTGCCGCGTCTGCGCGAACACCTCCAGCAGCGAGCGGGTGAGGCGGTAGCGGCGCTCGATCGGCTGGTAGCCGTCGGTGTTGATGCCCAGCGCGATCGCGCTGCAGCGGTAGGACGGCCTGGCCAGCTCCTCGCGCAGCCGTTCGACGGCGTTGGTCTTGGCGTACAGGCGGGTCTCGAAGTCCAGCCCCGGCGAGAGGTCGAGGTAGGCGTGCGACGGCCGCGCGAAGCAGTACACGCAGCCATGCTCGCAGCCGCGGTACGGGTTCACCGACTGGCTGAAGCCCACGTCCGGCGAATCGTTGCGGCTGACGATGCCACGCGCGCGCTCCTCGGTGACGCGGGTGTCCGGATGCGGCGGTGGCAGCGCCTCGCCGGCAGCGTCGGACAGGTCCCAGGCCGAGCCCCAGCCGTCGTCCTCGCTGCGCGCCACGCGCTTCTCGAAGCGGCCACCCACGTAGGACGCCGCACCGCGACCCTTCGTCGCGCCGTGCAGGTCCACCGCCACTTTGCCGTCATCGCGCATCCGCTTAGGCTAGCGCCTTCGCGTCGCAGCGGCCGCGACATCGCGCGCGCGCCGCGGCAGGGGATCCTGGACATGTTCGAGACGCTGCACGAGGCCTGGCGCTGGCTCGCCACCCTGCCCCACCTGCGCCTGTGGCTGGCCGCGGCCTGGGCCGCCTACATGCTGTGGCTGGGCGCCTGGATCGTGCTGCAGAAGCGCGAGCCGGTGGCCACGCTAAGCTGGCTGCTGGGCCTGGCCGCGCTGCCGGTGGTCGGGCTGCTGGTGTACCAGGTGTTCGGCCCGCAGAAGATCAAGCGCCATCGCCTGCGCCGCAGCCGCAGCCGCATGCCGCGCGAGTTCGCCGGCCTGGCCGGCGGGCACGACCAGGCCGCCGAGCTGGCGCGGCTGGGCGCGGCGACCACCGGCCTGCCGCCGTCCACGGCGCGCGAGGTACGGCTGCTGGTCGACGGCGCCGCCACCTACGCCGCGCTGCTGGAGGACATCCGCCAGGCCCGCGAGCACATCCACCTCGAGTACTACATCTGCACGCCCGACCGCACCGGCAGCGAGCTGCTGGAAGCGCTGGTCGAACGCGCGCGCGCCGGCGTGAAGGTGCGGCTGCTGCTCGATGCGGTCGGTTCGTCGAAGGCGCGCCGGCGGTTCTTCGACCCGCTGGTCGAGGCCGGCGGCGAGTTCGCGTGGTTCCATCCCTCGCGCTTCGGCCGGATCTGGACGCGCACGTGGATCAACATGCGCACCCACCGCAAGATCGTGGTGATCGACGGCCGGGTCGGCTTCACCGGCGGCATCAACGTCACCGACGACGAGAACGACGGCCTGCGCGCCGACGCCTTCCGCGACCTGCACCTGCGCATCGAGGGCGACGCGGTGCGGATGCTGCAGGTGGTGTTCGTCGAGGACTGGATGTACGCCAGCGGCCGCCGCGACCTGCTTGCCGAGCTCACGCGCGTGCCGCACGAGGCGCGGCCGGGCCCGATCGCCACCCAGGTGCTGCCGTCGGGGCCGGACTCGTCGTGGGAGTCGATCCACCGGATGCACGTGGGCGCCATCCACGCCGCGCGCGAGCGGGTGTGGCTGGCCACGCCCTACTTCGTGCCCGGCGAGGCGGCGAAGATGGCGCTGACCTCGGCCGCGCTCGGCGGCCTGGACGTGCGCCTGCTGGTGCCGCGGCGCAGCGACACCCTGCTGGTGACGCTGGCCGCGCGCTCGTACTTCGACGAGCTGCTGGCGGCCGGGGTCAAGGTGCACGAGTACGGGCCGCGCATGCTGCACACCAAGGCGCTGCTGGTCGACGACGATTTCGCGCTGGTGGGCTCGGCCAACTTCGACAACCGCAGCTTCCGGCTGAATTTCGAGGTCTCGGTGCTGTTCCACGACGCCGGCATCGCCGCGCAGCTCGCGCAGCTGCTCGCGCACGACCTGGCCGCCGCCACGCAGGTGCGCGACGACCGCCCGCAGCCGCTGCTGCGCGCGCGCCTGCCCGAGGCGCTGGCGCGGCTCGGATCGCCGCTGCTGTGAGCCGACGGGCGCGCGCGGCGAGCGGGCCGGCGGCGTGCCGCGGGCGCCACGGCCGCGGTTAGACTGTCGGCGTTTTCCGGCCGCGGGAGCGAGTCCATGGTCTGGCTGTACCTGCTGTTGGCGCTGGCCGTGTTCGCGGTCGCGCTCAAGTCGACGTCGGTGACGCTGGCGGTGGTGTGCCTGCTGGCGGCGCTCGGCTTCGTGCTGGCCGCGGTGCTCGGCCTGCTGGCGCGGCGGGTCGGCAGCCAGAGCCGCGACGAGGCGATGATCCTCGACCCGGCCGAGCTGCACCGCCTGCGCGAGCAGGCCGCGGCCCGGCGCGCCGCCGCGGCGCCCGGCAGCGAGTCTCCGCCGGCGTGAGCCGTTCGCGCGCGTGACCGTCCTCAGCGTCAACCTCAACAAGATCGCGGTGCTGCGCAACTCGCGCGGCGGCCGCGAGCCCGACCTGCTGCGCGCGGCGCGCACCTGCCTGGACGCGGGCGCGCACGGGATCACCGTGCACCCGCGTCCCGATGCGCGCCACACCCGCGAGGACGACGTGTACGCACTGGCGGAGGTGGCGCACGAGTACGGCGTGGAGTTCAACCTCGAGGGCAACCCGTTCGCGCCGCCGCGCGAGGGCTATCCGGGCTTCCTCGCGCTGTGCGAGCGCGCGCGCCCGGCGCAGGCGACGCTGGTGCCCGATGGCGACGCCCAGCTCACCTCCGACCACGGCTTCGACTTCGCGCGCGACGCCGGGGCGCTCGCGCCGAAGGTCGCGGCGCTGCGCGCGCTGGGATGCCGGGTGAGCCTGTTCGCCGACGCCGGTGCCGACGTGGCGCCAGCGGCGGCGATCGGCGCCGCGCGCGTCGAGCTGTACACCGGTCCCTACGCCGAGGCCTTCGCCGCAGGGCGCGCGGCGTCCGCGCTGCCGGCCTACGCGCGGATCGCGGCGGCGGCCGCCGCCGCCGGGCTCGGCGTCAATGCCGGCCACGACCTGAGCCAGGCGAACCTGGCCGCCTTCCTGGAGGCCGTGCCCGACGTGCAGGAGGTCTCGATCGGCCATGCGCTGATCGGCGAGGCCCTGTACGAAGGGCTGGCCGCGACCGTCCGCCGCTACCTGGCCCTGCTGGCCTAGGGTCGGGCGCCGGCGCGCGGGCTTTCCGCCCTGCGCCGTCCGGGACGCACCGGCCCGCGTGACGATCGGCAATGGCCGCGCAATGCGCGGGTGGCGCCCGTTACTCGCGGTGCACGAAGCCGACCCGGCGCAGCCCGGCGCCGTTGGCCGCCGCCAGCACCCGGGCGACCGCCTGGTAGTCGCTGTCGCCGTCGGCGTCGATCTGCAGCATCGGCTGTGCCGCCGGCGCGAGCCTGCCCTGCGCGGCGAACAGGCTCGGCAGGGCCGATGGCGACACCGCGTCCCCGTCCAGGGTCAGCGCCCCGGCGGCGTCGATGCGCAGCCGCATCGGCTCCGGCGGCGGCGTCCGGTCGACGTCCGGCGGCGCCGCCTGCGGGAGCTGCAGGGGAATGGCGCGCGAGAGCACCGGCGCCGCCACCATGAAGATCACCAGCAGGACCAGCATCACGTCCACCAGCGGCGTGATGTTGATCCGTGCCTCGCTGCGATGCGTGGTCGTGGTTGCGAATGCCATGGCGCGCCTCCCCTGTCGGTCCGGACGCGGACGACGCTACGCCCGGCCGCGTGAAGGCGGCACGCACAAAAAAACGCCGCCCCGGGGGGCGGCGCTGGAATCGGTAAGCGCGGGGCCGGCACGCTGCAGGTGCGCCGGCCCCGATGATGCGGTTACTTCTTGACGAATCCGATCTTCTGCATCTGCGCGTTGCGGGCCGCGGCCAGCACCTTGGCGAGGACGCCGTAGTCGGCTTCCTCGTTGACGTCGATCTCCAGTGTCGGCTGGTTGTTGACGTCGCGCTGGACCTCGGTCTCCATCATGTTGCGCAGGGCCGAGAGCGGGGTCGGGCTGTCGTTCCAGAAGATCGTGCCGGACTGGTCGATCCGCAGGCGGATCGGCTCGGGCGGCTCGACCGTGGTCGGCGGCGGGTTGAGCGAGCGCTGCGGCAGGTCGATGTCGATCGGATACGACAGGATCGGCGCGGTCATCATGAAGATGATCAGCAGCACCAGCATCACGTCCACGAGGGGCGTGACGTTGATGTTGGCCATGGGGCCGCCGCCGGAATCGGATGCAAATGCCATGGTGTCGTTTCCTCAGCGTCGCTGTTCTTTGGTCGCCACGAACCCGACCTTGCGCATACCCGCGGCCTGGGCGATGTTGACCGCCTCGTTGACCGTCCGGTACTTGGTGGTCGCGTCGCCGCGGATGTTCACCGCGGGCTGCGGGGTCTTCTGGGCCTCGACCGCCATCTGGCTTTCGAGCACGTCGCGGGTCACCGGCTGGTCGTTCCAGTAGATCTGGCCGCCCTCGGTGATCGTGAGCGTGATCGGCTGCACCGCCTGCTGCTTGTCCTCGATCTTGTCGAGGTTGGCCTGCGGCAGTTCCACCTTGATCTTGTGCGACATCAGCGGCGCCGTGATCATGAAGATGATCAGCAGCACCAACATCACGTCCACGAGGGGCGTGACGTTGATCTCGGACATCGGTGCGCCGGTGTCATCGCCGGTACTGAAGGCCATGGTCGGACTCCGTCAGTTCAGGGGGATCAACGACGGCTCGGCATTTCGCCGACGCGCGCGCCCGTGGCGAAGAAGTCGTGCAGGTCGTGGGCGAAGGTGTCGAACTTGTTGTTCGTGACGCGGTTCAGGCGCACGAAGAAGTTGTAGCCGAGCACCGCCGGGATCGCGACGAACAGGCCGACCGCGGTCATGATCAGCGCCTCGCCCACCGGGCCGGCCACCGCGTCGATCGAAGCCTGGCCACCGGCGCCGAGGCGGATCAGCGCGCCGTAGATGCCCCACACCGTGCCGAGCAGGCCGACGAACGGCGCGGTCGAACCGACGGTGGCGAGCACGGTCAGGCCCGACTCGAGCTTCATCGACTCGCGGGTCACGCCCTGGCGCAGCGCGCGGTCGACGAACTCGGAGCGGTTCAGCGACTCGACCAGGCGCGAGCCTTCGTGCTGCTGGTGGTGGGCGGCCGCCTGGGCGGCGTCGAGCGCGATCTTGGAGAACGGCTCGCTGCGCGGCTGTTCTTCCATGTAGCGGATCGCATCCTGGGCGTTGGTGGTTTCCCAGAACGTGGCGGTGACCGAGTCGCCGCGGCGGCGCAGGTTCACGTTCTTGAGGAAGTTGACGACGATCCAGTAGATCGACATCACCGACATCAGGATCAGGGTGAGCGCCACCACCCACTGGACGATGTGCTGTCCCGGGTTGGTGACCATTTCGTTGATCAGATGGTCGACACCCATCTGGGAGAGAGCAGCGGCGGCGTCGCCTCCGGCGGGGGCGGGCGCGTTGGTGGTTTCCTGCAGCATGACGCTTACCTTTGGAGTGTGGTTTGGGTGTTTTGGAGCGGTGGTGCGGGTGGTGCTTGAAGAAAGCTGGCGTGGATGAAGCGGTGCGGCGCGACGGTCAGAGGTGGAAGTCGACCGGCACGCGGACGCGGCCGGCGGCCTTGGCGCCGTTGACGACCGACGGGTTGAAGCGCCACTTGCGGGCGGCATCCATCGCGGCGCGGTCGAGGTCGCGGTTGCGGCTGGACTTCTCGACCGAAACGTTGGTGACGTTGCCGTTGGCGTCGACGTCGATGATCAGGATCACCGTGCCCTCGATGCCCGCGCGGATCGCGGCCGGCGGGTACCTGGGCGGGTTCATGTTCTTCGAGGAGATGTCGACGCTGGCGCCGATGTCCGGCTGCGCCTGCGGCGGCGCGGGCGGCGCCGGCGGCGGGGCCGGGGTGTCCATCGGCGAGGGCTCGTCGAACACCACCGGCGGCTCTTCCGGCGGCGGCGGCAGCGGCGTGGGCTGCGGCGGCGCGAGCTGCTTGATCTCCTGCGGCTTCGGCGGCTCCGGGGGCGGAGGCGGCGGCGGCGGGGGGGGCGGCGGCGGCTCGATGATGACCACGCGGGTGGTCTCTTCTTCCTGCTGCGCGCCACCCGGGGGCGCCACCGGGGCCAGGAGCAGGAGCAGCGCCGCCACGTGCACCGCGATCGCCAGCGTGATGCCGGCGATGCGCGGCCAGTTCAGGCCGTCGTCGTCTTCGTCTTGCTTGTGGTGGATCGGCAACTGTTCCGTCATGCGCAGCGGGCTCGAATAAGTCCGGACGCCGCAGCGCCCCGGGTGTTGTTGATCCGCGGCCCTTTTCGGCCGCGGGAACCTCCAAGCTTATACCAATCGGGGCGGGCGATACCAACACCGCCACGCCCGGATCCTGGCCTCCTCAGCCCTTCTGGGCGAGGATTTTCTTGGCGTCGGCGGGGTTCTTGATGCCCTTGTCCAGCGCCTGCTGCGCCGCCTGCTTGGCCTCCCCGAGCCGGCCCTCGCCCCACAGGATCTTGGCCAGGTTGAGGTAGGTTTCGCCGTCCGGCGCCAGCGGGGCCGCCTTCTGGTAGTTCTCGATCGCCGGGCCGGGCTGGTCGGTGAAGTAGTAGCCCTGCCCGAGCGCGAGGTAGGTCTGGTAGTCGGGCTTGAGCACGCCCTTGTCCAGGCCTTCCTTGATGACGGCGATGCCTTCCTTCTCCTTGCCGTCGGTGTTCATGTACAGGGCGTAGAGGTTGCGGTAGTCCTTGTCCTCGGTGAGCTGGCCCTTGGCGCGCATCTTCTCCATCAGCGCGATCGCCTTGTCGTTCTGGTCGGCCTGCATGTAGATGCTGGCCAGGTTCATCTGCAGCTTCTTGTCGTCCGGGTTCTTGGCCAGCACGCCCTCGGCGACCTTGGCGGCCTCGGCCGGCTGGTCGCTGTCGAAGTAGGCGGCCATCAGCACCTGCTGCCAGTCGGGCTTGGCTTCCGCGCCGGCGGCGTCGATGCCCTGCTTGAGCGCGGCGATCGCCTCCGGGTAGCGCTCCAGGCGGTACAGGATGTTGCCCTTGACGACCAGCGCCTCGGGCTTCTGCGACTTGGTCTCGGTGAGGTAGCGGTCGAGCGTGGCCAGCGCCTCGGCGTACTGCTCGTCCTCCATCTGCAGCTGCGCCAGCATGTACATCGACTGGTAGTGGCCGTTGTTGTCCAGGCCGTTGGCGTCGATCGCGTTCTTGAGGTAGGTCTTGGCCGCGGCGTTGTCGCTGTCGGCGTAGGCGGCCTGCGCGGCGATCTGGTTGGCCAGCGCGCGCTCGTAGGCGTTGGCGCTTTCGGTGGCGATGATCGCGTCGGCCGCGGCGCGCGCTTCCGGGTTCTTGCCGTCGTTGTAGGCGTCGATCATCTTCTGGAGCTTGGAGGACAGCTTGGACGAGGCCTTGCCGTCCGGCTCCTCGCGGGTCGCGTCCGGGAACAGGTTCTTCGACTCGCTGGACTTGCTCTTGTTCTTGCCGGAATCCGAATCGCCCGCGCGCCGCGCCTCGCGGGCCTCCTGCGCACGCTGCGACGCCTGCGCCAGCACCTGGGTCGTGGAGAGCATCAACGCCGCGCCGGCCAGGGCGAGGGTCAGGATGTTCGGGCGGAGGCGGGCTCGGGGCATGGGGTCACCTGGTGGAATTGGACGAAGTAAGGAACGCGCCGGCTTTGCGGACCGGGTCGGAAACGCTAGCAGAAACCGCCCATCCGCGCGCTATGCGGATTTAACGCAATCCTTATCCGCAGCGTGGCTTGCGCCCGTTGGCACGCGCCTGTTCCCAGGTTGGCAACAGGCCCGTGGCGCGCGCCTGCAGCTCGCCGATGCGCGCCTGCGGGTCGGGATGGGTGGACAACCACTGCGGCGGACGGCTGCCGCCGGCGGCGATCATGTTCTGCCACAGGCCCACCGCCTGGCGCGGGTCGAAGCCGGCCTTGGCCATCAGCTGCTGGCCGACCACGTCGGCCTCGCTCTCCTGCGTGCGCGAGTTGGGCAGCAGGAACAGCCCCTGCGCCGCCGCGCCGCCGAACTGGCTGGTGGCGCTCGCCGCGCCTTCGCCGTAGCGCGCGCCGACCAGCTCGCCGGCGATGCCCAGCGCGCCCTGCGCCATCAGCTGCCGGGTGATGCGCTCGTCGTGGTGGTGGGAAATGACGTGGCCGATCTCGTGGCCGATCACCGCCGCGAGCTGGTCCTGGTTCTTCGCCACGGTGAAGATCCCGGTGTACACGCCGACCTTGCCGCCCGGCAGCGCGAAGGCGTTGGGGTCCTTGTCGACGAACACCGCCGTTTCCCAGCCCTTGGCGGTGCCGGCCGGCAGCTCGCGCACCAGCGCGTCGACCACGCAGCGCACGTAGGCGTTCTGCTTAGGGTCCTTGTCCAGCGGTGTCTTGGCCTTGGTTTCGGAGAAGGCCTGCGCGCCCATCTGGTCGAGCTGCGCCTGCGACACCGCGCCGACGTACTGGGTGCGACCGGTCGGCGAGGTGGTGGTGGCGCAGCCGGCGACGGCCGCGGCGATCGCCAGGCCAAGCAGAGGTCGTTTCATGGGCAGGGCTCCTGTGTCGGCCGGACTTGTAGCCGGGCCGCGATCAACGATCCGTCAATGCACGCCCGCGAGCAGCAGCGCGCAGGCGATCAGGTTGTTGGTGGCGTGGGCGCCGATCGCCGACCACAGCGTGCCGGTGCGCCAGTAGACGGCGGCGAAGGCGGCGCCCATCGCGGCATAGCAGGCCCACAGCAGCAGGCTGCCCGCCACGCCGTGGCCGCCCGCGCCCGGCAGCTCGTGCAGGCAGGCGAACGCGGTGCTGCTCAGCACCAGGCCCAGCCACGGGCGCCCGGCGGCCCACAGCCGCCCGAACAGCACGCGCCGGAACAACAGTTCCTCGCAGGCGGGCGCCGCGACGACGGCCAGCAGCAGCAGCAGGACCGGATGCCCGGCGCCGACCGCTTCGATCACCGCGCCGTTGGTCGGCGCCTGCTCGATGCCGGCCTGCTGGCCCAGGGTGGTGGCGACGGCGCTGGCGGCGAAGCTCGCCACGCCGGCCAGCAGCGCCCAGCACCAGGTCGCGGGCCGGCGCGCCGCGGCGTGCGAGGCCGCGCGTTCGCCGGGGCCGGCGCGATGGCGCCAGAAGTACAGCACCAGCGCCGCCGCGCCGCTGGCGGCGAGGCTGATCACCAGCAGCGCCAGCGCGCCGGGCTGGCCGATGCGCCCGGTGAGCGCCGAAAGGTCCGCCCCCGCCCCGCCCTGCAGGCCGAGGCGGAGGCCGCGGGCGAACGCCCACAGCACGCTGCCGGCGAACGCGACGCCGAACACCAGCGCCAGCGCGACAGCGAGATCGACCGCGAAGCCGGCCAGCGGCCGCCGCCATCCCGCGGCCGGCAGCGGCGGCGGGATCGCGGGCGCGGACGCGTCGGGCGGCAGCATGCGCCGGCGTCAGACGTCGAGGTTGGCGACCTTGAGCGCGTTGTCCTCGATGAACTCGCGGCGCGGCTCGACGACGTCGCCCATCAGGGTCGAGAAGATCTGGTCGGCCGCGACCGCGTCCTCGATCCGCACCTGCAGCAGGCGGCGCGTGTCGGGATTGACCGTGGTGTCCCACAGCTGCTCGGGGTTCATCTCGCCCAGGCCCTTGAAGCGCTGGATCTGGCGGCCCTTCTTCGCCTCGTCCAGCAGCCAGGCCTGCGCCTCGGCGAAGCTGGCGACCGGCTGCGCGCGGTTGCCGCGCACGATCTGCGCGCCCTCGCGGACCAGGCCGTGCAGCAGCGCGGCGGTGTCGCGCAGCGGGCGAAGGTCGCCGGTCTCGAACACCGGGAACGGCAGCACCTGGATCAGTTCCTCACCCATGTGCATGCGCTTGGCGAGCAGCGCGCCGGGGCGCGATTCGCTCGCCGCCTGCAGCTCCAGGGAATAGCGCGGCTTGCCGAGGCCGCTGCGGTTGAGGCGCTTTTCCAGCGCATCGAGCTCGTGGCGCTCATCGGTGTTGCGCGCCAGGTGCTCGGCGTCGAGCGGGGTGAAGTCGATCAGCGACTCGAGCACCAGCGGATCGTAGCGGTGCGCGTTGCGGGCGATCGCCTCGCGCGCGCCGGCGTAGGCCAGCAGCAGCTTCTCCAGCGCCGCGCCCTCGATCGGCGGTTCGCCCGCGGCGGGCACGAGCGCGGCGCCCTCCACCGCGTTGCTGGCGAGGTAGGCATCCAGCGCCGCGTCGTCCTTGAGGTAGAGCTCGGTCTTGCCCTGCTTGATCTTGTACAGCGGCGGCAGGCCGATGTAGACGTAGCCACGCTCGATCAGTTCCGGCATCTGCCGGTAGAAGAACGTCAGCAGCAGGGTGCGGATGTGCGCGCCGTCGACGTCGGCGTCGGTCATGATGATGATGCGGTGGTAGCGCAGCTTGTCCGGGTTGTACTCGTCGCGGCCGATGCCGGTGCCCAGCGCGGTGATCAGGGTGCCGACCTGGTCGGAGGACAGCATGCGGTCGAAGCGCGCGCGCTCGACGTTGAGGATTTTTCCTCGCAGGGGCAGCACCGCCTGGTTCTTGCGGTTGCGGCCCTGCTTGGCGGAGCCGCCGGCCGAGTCGCCCTCGACGATGAACAGCTCTGACAGCGCCGGGTCCTTTTCCTGGCAGTCGGCGAGCTTGCCCGGCAGCCCGGCGATGTCGAGCGCGCCCTTGCGGCGGGTCAGGTCGCGGGCCTTGCGCGCGGCCTCGCGGGCGCGCGCGGCGTCGACGATCTTGCCCGCGATGGCCTTGGCTTCGTTGGGGTGTTCCTGCAGGAACTCCTCCAAACGTGCGCCGAACGTGTGCTCAACGACCGGCCGCACCTCGGACGAGACCAGTTTCTCCTTGGTCTGGCTGGAGAAGCTCGGATCCGGCACCTTGACGCTGAGCACCGCGATCATGCCCTCGCGCATGTCGTCGCCGGACAGGTTGACCTTGGCCTGCTTCGCGATCCCGTTCTGCTCGATGTAGTTGGTGAGCGTGCGCGTGAGCGCGGCGCGGAAGCCGATCAGGTGGGTGCCGCCGTCCTTCTGCGGGATGTTGTTGGTGAAGCAGAACATCGTTTCCTGGTAGGAGTCGGTCCACTGCAGCGCGACGTCGACGGTGATGCCGCTCTCCTCGCCGCTGACCGAGATCACGTTCGGATGCAGCGGGGTCTTGAGTTGCGCCAGATGCTCGACGAAGGACGCGATGCCGCCTTCGTACTGGAACACGTCGCGGCGCCCTTCGCCGCGCTCGTCGACCAGGGTGATCTTCACGCCCGAATTGAGGAACGAGAGCTCGCGCAGGCGGCGCGCCAGGATGTCGTAGTGGAACTCGACGTCGGTGAAGGTTTCCCGCGCCGGCCAGAAGCGCACCAGCGTGCCGCGCCGGTCGGAGGGCTCCAGCATCGCCAGCGGCGCGACGGGCTCGCCCATCGCGTAGTCCTGGTGGTGGTGGTGGCCGTCGCGCCAGATGTCGAGCGTGAGCTTCTCCGACAGCGCGTTGACCACCGACACGCCGACGCCGTGCAGGCCGCCGGACACCTTGTAGCTGTTGTCGTCGAACTTACCGCCGGCGTGCAGCTGGGTCATGATGACCTGCGCCGCGGACACGCCCTCTTCCTTGTGGATGTCGACCGGGATGCCGCGGCCGTTGTCGGACACCGACACCGAACCGTCCTCGTGGATGGTCACGGTGACATCGTCGGCGTAGCCGGCCAGCGCCTCGTCGATCGAGTTGTCGACGACCTCGAAGACCATGTGGTGCAGGCCGGTGCCGTCGTGGACGTCGCCGATGTACATGCCGGGGCGCTTGCGCACCGCTTCCAGCCCGCGCAGCACGGTGATCCGGCTGGAGTCGTACTCGTTGCCCTGGCCCTGCACGGCCTCGTTGGTTTCGGTCATTCGGCTCAACTCTCCCGCGGCGGCGGCCGGTGGCCGGCGCCGAGACACACTAGTTATGGATGCGCGAAGTATAGCAATTCGCGGGTTTCGCCGCCTCAGGCGGCAGGTATCCCCGGCGGAACGGCGGGCGTCACCGCGCCTTGTTCCACGTGGAACAAGACGTATTCATGCCCGGCCAGGGCCGCCGCCGCCGGCAGCTCGGTGCCGGTGATGAACACCTGCGCCGCGCCGTCCGCCAGCCGGGCCAGGACGCGCCGCTGGTGGGCGCGGTCGAGTTCGGATGCCAGGTCGTCGAGCAGGACCAGCGGCCATTCGCCGCGCACGGCGACGTAGTGCTCCGCCTGCGCCAGCACGCAGGCCAGCGCGGTCAGCTTGGCCTGCCCGCGCGACAGCGCCTCGCCGTGCGGCAGCGCGCCATGGCGCAGCCGCCAGTCGGCCCGGTGCGGGCCGACCGAGGTGAAGCCGGCCTGCAGGTCGCGATCGCGGGCCAGCAGGAGCGCGTCGGCCAGCGGCAGCTCCTCGCGCCGCCAGCCCGGCTGGAAGGCGATGTCGACGGCGCCCAGGGCAGGCGCCAGCTCGACCGAGAGCGCGGACAGCAGCGGCTGCAGCTGCTCCAGGTAGCCTGCGCGCAGTCGGGTGATCGGTTCGCCCGCGTCCGCCAGCTCATGGTCCCAGGCGTCGAGCTGTGCGCCCTGGCCGCGCTGCTTGAGCAGGCTGTTGCGCTGCTTCAGCGCCCGCGCGTAGCGACGCCAGAGCGGCAGGAAGCCAGGTTCCACGTGGAACAACCCCCAATCGACGTAGCGCCTGCGCGGCTCCCCGCCGCCCGCCACCAGGGCGTGGCTGCCCGGCTCGAAGCTGACCGCCGCCAGCGCCGCGCACAGCTCGCCCAGATAGGGCACGGCCTGGCCATCCAGACGCCCCTCCCAGGCCTGGCCGCCGTGCCGCAGGCCGACCCGGCGCTCGCGTCCGCTCGCCTCCTGCCACTGCGCATAGACCTCCAGCGCCGGCGCCTGGCTCGCCACCAGGCCATCCCGGACCCGGCCGCGGAAGCTGCGCCCGTAGGCCAGCAGGTGGATGGCTTCGAGCACGCTGGTCTTCCCGGCCCCGTTCTCGCCGACCAGCAGGTTCAGGCGCGGTCCCGGCGCCAGCGCCACCTCGTCCAGGCGGCGCAGCCGGCGGACCTCGAGCCGGGTCAGCCGCATCGGCGACCGGCCCGCGCAAAACAAAACGCCCGGAAGGCCCGGGCGCTCGTGTTCCACGTGGAACAGCGCGGGATCACAGCCGCAACGGCATCACGACGTGGCGGCTGCGTTCGCTGGAGGCCTCGCGGACCAGCGCGGACGAATTCGCGTCGCGCAGGGCGATCACCACGTGCTCGTCGCGCAGCGCGCTGAGCGCGTCCAGCAGGTAGTTGACATTGAAGCCGACCGCCAGCCCGTCAACCTTGGTCTCGGCCTCGACCTCTTCCTGCGCCTCTTCCTGCTCGGGATTGTGGGCGTTGATCTTCAGCTGCCCCGGCGACACCTCCAGGCGCACGCCGCGGTACTTCTCGTTGGACAGGATCGCCGCGCGCTGCAGGGCCGCGCGCAGCACCTCGCGGTCGAGCCGGACCTCGCGGTCGGCGCCGATCGGGATCACCGCCTCGTAATCGGGGAAGCGGCCGTCGATCAGCTTGCTGGTGAAGGTGACATCGTCGCGCTTGACCCGGATGTGGCTGCGGCCCATTTCCAGCTCCAGGGTGCGGTCGCCGCCCTCGAGCAGGCGCTGCAGCTCCTGCACGCCCTTGCGCGGGACGATGATCTGGCGCTTGGTCTGGCCGTCGGCCTCCAGCGCGGTCTCGCACAGCGCCAGCCGGTGGCCGTCGGTGGCCACACAGCGCAGCCGGCGGTCGCCCAGGTCGAACAGCAGGCCGTTGAGGTAGTAGCGCACGTCCTGCTGCGCCATCGCGAACGCGGTGCGCTCGATCAGCTCCTTGAGCCCGGCCTCCGGCACGCTGACGCGCTCGGTCGCCTCGACCTCGTCCACCGAGGGGAAGTCGTTGGCCGGCAGGCTGGCCAAGGTGAAGCGGCTGCGGCCGGCCTGGACGCTGATCTTGTCGCCGCTCTGCGACACCGAGACCTTGCTGCCGTCGGGCAGGGCACGGACGATGTCGAACAGCTTGCGCGCCGGGATCGTGGTTTCGCCGTCCTGGGCGTCGTCGACCGCGGTGCGCGCGATCATCTCGACCTCGAGGTCGGTGCCGGTCAGAGACAGCTGCCCGCCCTTGACCTGGACCAGCAGGTTGGCCAGCACGGGCAGGGTCTGGCGTCGTTCGACGACGTTGACCACCTGGCCCAGCGGCTTGAGGAAAACTTCGCGCTGCAGACTGAAACGCATGCCGGTCTTGTCCCCTATGCCCTAGCTCTAAGAATGGGATAAATACAAAAGCTGGTGGTGCTGGAGTCCGGAAAATCTGGTTGCAACCGCAGCAACCGTTTGATTTCTCTAGTTTTTATCGCCATCACATCTCGTTGATAACCGCGCCGGGGCGGGCTGGGCAAGCTGTGGACAACTTTCCGGCCGCGTCCCGGGCCCGGGCTTATCCACAACCTGTCCACGATTCGCCCACCGGGCCGCGGATCCACGCAGTTCTCCCGCACGACGCCCTGGTCCACGGCCCGCGTCCCTGCGCGAACGACCAGGGTCATTCGCTGAGCTTGCGGATCAGCTTGTCCCAGTCTTCGTGGAGCTTGCCGTCGGTGTCGAGCAGGCCGCGGATCTGGCGGCATGCGTGCAGCACCGTGGTGTGGTCGCGCCCCGCGAAGGCGTCGCCGATCTCGGGCAGGCTGTGCTCGGTCAGCTCCTTCGCCAGGGCCATCGCCACCTGTCGGGGGCGGGCCAGCGAACGGGTCCGGCGCTTGGACAGCAAATCCTTGATCTGCAACCCGTAGTAGTCTGCCACGGTCTTCTGGATGTTGGCGATGCTGATCGCCTGCTGCTGCGCGCGCAGCAGGTCGCGCAGGGTTTCCTGGGCGAACTCGCTGGTGATCGCGCGGCCGGTGAAGTTGGCGCGCGCGGCGAGCGTGTTGAGAGCGCCCTCGAGGTCGCGCACGTTGCTGCGCATCTTCTTGGCGATCAGGAACGCCACGTCCTCGGGGATGCTGGCGCCGCGCTCGCGCGCCTTCGACAGCACGATCTGGGCGCGGGTCTCGAAGTCGGGCGGGTCGATCGGCACCGACAGGCCCGAGGCCAGCCGCGACTTGAGCCGCGGCTCCAGGCCCTCGACTTCGCGCGGGAAGCGGTCGCAGGTCATGATGATCTGCTGCTTGCCGTCGAACAGCGCGTTGAAGGTGTGGAAGAACTCCTCCTGCGTGCGGTCCTTGCCGGCGAAGAACTGGATGTCGTCGATCAGCAGCGCGTCGACCTGCTGGAACTGGCGCTTGAAGCCGTCCATCAGCTTCTCCTGCAGCGCCTTCATCATCGCGCTGAAGAACTGCTCGCTGCGCACGTACAGCACCCGCATGCCGGGGTTGTGGCGGCGCATCTCGTTGCCGGCGGCGAACATCAGGTGGGTCTTGCCCAGGCCGGTGCCGCCGTAGAGCAGCAGCGGGTTGTGGGCGCGGTCGCCCGGGTTCTGCGCCGCGTGCCAGGCCGCGGCGCGGCCGAGCTGGTTGCTGCGGCCCTCGACGAAGTTGTCGAAGGTGTAGTGGTTGTCGAGGTTGCCGGCGAACGCCTCGCCGTCGATGCCCGGGCGCGCCGCGGCGGCGGCGACCGGCGCCGGACGTGGCGCCGCCACGCGCGGCAGCGAGCCGATCTCCAGGGTGACCTCGGGACTGCCGGCGAAATGGCCGAGCAGCTCGCGGATGCGCACCAGGTAGCGCGCGCGGACCTCGTCGCGGACGAAGGCGTTGGGTGCGTACAGCACGGTGGCGTCGTCGCGCCAGGTCGCCTGCAGCGGCTTCAGCCAGGCATGGACGTCCTCGGCCGGGAATTCGGCTTCAAGGCGTTCGAGGCATCGGGGCCAGGCATCCATGTTTCGGGTTCTGCGCAATGACGGGGCCGCGTCGTGCGTCCTGTCGGTCGCGCAACGGTTCGCGGCGGCATGGGGGAGGGCAGACTACCACCGCACCCCGGCAGGCGCACCACCGCGCCGGCCGCGCGCCGGCCGCCAGCGCGGCGGTGGTCGCCGCGTCGGCCCGCGCGCGACCCGCGCCACGCGCGGGTTGACCGGCCGTGGCCGCGCACCCTAGAATTGCCGGTTCTTTCCGACGCGTTTTCCGCTCGAGTCCGCCATGGCCACCAAGCGCACCTTCCAACCCAGCAACCTCAAGCGCAAGCGCGACCACGGCTTCCGTGCCCGCATGAAGACCGCCGACGGCCGCAAAATCCTGGCCCGTCGCCGCGCCAAGGGCCGCAAGCGCCTGACGGCCTGAGGCCGTTCGCCCGGCCGGGCTCCGGCCTCGATCTCCCGCGTCCCGCGATGACGGCCCGATTCCCGCGCCAGGTGCGGGTGCGCGCGCGCGCCGAATTCGACCGCGCCTTCCAGCAGGGCCGGCGCACCGCATCCCCCCTGTTCTCGCTGCATTTCGTCGCCGGCGAGCCGCCCGCGCGGCTGGGCCTGGCGGTGTCGCGCAAGGTCGATCCGCACGCGGTCGGGCGCAACCGCATCAAGCGCGTGCTGCGCGACGCCTTCCGCCGGCTGCGCCCGCAGTTGCGCGCCGGCGACTACGTGGTGGTCGCGCGCAAGGCCGCCGCCGACAGCGACAACCGGGCGCTGCGCGAAGGCTTCCTGGCGCTGCTGCAGCGCGCCGGCGCATTGCCGCCCGGCGGTGCGGACGGCACAATCCCCGTCCTTCCCGCGGCGCCCGCCGCTGCCTCCCCTTCCCATCCCGCGTCGGATGACCCGCCCGACGGCCCGAGCCTGCCTGCCTGATGAACCAGACCCGTACCTTCCTGATCTTCGCCTGGCTGATGGTGGCGGTGCTGCTGTGGATGGAATGGGGCAAGGAGAAGAATCCGGCGCCCGCCGCGACCGCGACCGAGCAGGCGCAGGCGCCCGTGCCCGGCGCCCCGCCCGGGGTCCCCCCGGCCGCGCCGGAAGCGGGCATCCCGAGCGCCGCGCCCGCGGGCACGGCGACCGCGTCCCCCGCGGCGCCGGCGCCGGCGGCCACGCCGTCCGCGCCGCGCGTGACCGTCACCACCGACGTGCTGCGGCTGGTACTCGACGGCGGCAACGTCTACGAGGCGCAGCTGCTGCAATACCCGCAGACCCGCGACCCCGGCAGCGCGCCGGTGAAGCTGTTCACCGAGGATCCGGCGCACTACTACGTCGCCCGCAGCGGCTGGGTGGGGCAGGGCGGCGCGGCGGTGCCGGCGCTGGTTCCCGCCACCGCGCAGCGCGACTTCACCCTGGCCGACGGCCAGCCGCAGGTCCAGGTCGCCTTCGAGGCCACCGGCGGCGATGGCGTCACGATCCGCCGCACCTACACCCTGGCGCGCGGCAGCTACGTCGTCGCGGTGCACGACGAGGTGGTCAACGGCTCGCGCGGCCAGTGGCAGGGCTACCTGTATCGCCAGCTCGCGCGGGTGCCGCCGGTGGTCAAGGCGGGCATGACCAACCCCGAGTCCTACAGCTTCGCCGGCGCCAAGTGGTTCAGCGCCGCCGACGGCTACGAGGGCCGCAAGTACAAGGACTTCGTCGAGGACGGCCCGCTCGACAAGACCGTCACCGGCGGCTGGATCGCGCTGCTGCAGCACCACTTCTTCACCGCCTGGATCCCGCAGAAGGACCAGGCCTCGCGCTTCGGCCTCGGCCAGACCGGCAGCGTCGACGACATCCACGCCACCGGCCCTGCGTTCACGCTCGCGCCGGGGCAGAAGGCGGTCAGCGACGCGCGCCTGTGGGTCGGGCCGAAGCTGGTCTCGCAGATCCAGGCGCAGGGCGTGCCCGGCTTCGAGCGCGCGGTCGACTACAGCCGCTTCGCGCCGTTCGCGGTGCTGGCGCAGGGCCTGTTCTGGCTGCTGAGCAAGCTGCACGGCCTGTTCGGCAACTGGGGCTGGGCGATCATCGCGATGGTCTGCCTGCTCAAGCTCGCGCTGTTCCCGCTGTCGGCCGCGCAGTACAAGTCCGCCGCCAAGATGCGCCGCTTCCAGCCGCGCATCGCCCAGCTCAAGGAGCGCTACGGCGACGACAAGCAGAAGTTCCAGATGGCAATGATGGAGCTGTACAAGAAGGAGAAGATCAATCCGGTCGGCGGCTGCCTGCCGGTGCTGCCGCAGATGATCATCTTCATGGCCCTGTACTGGATGCTGGCCGAGTCGGTGGAGCTGCGCCAGGCGCCGTGGATGGGGTGGATCCAGGACCTCACCGCGCGCGACCCGTACTTCATCCTGCCGGTGCTCAACATCGCGATCATGTGGGCGACGCAGAAGCTCACGCCCGCGGTCGGCATGGACCCGATGCAGCAGAAGATGATGCAGAGCATGCCGCTGGTGTTCGGCGTGATCCTGGCCTTCCTGCCCGCGGGCCTGGTGCTGTACCAGGTCGCCAACGGCGGCCTCGGCTTGCTGCAGCAGTGGATCATCACCCGGAAGTACGCCGATCCGCCGCACGCCGCGGCGACCGGCAAGAGCTGATCGTGCAGGCCCGCCGCAAGGCGGGCCTTGCGCATCGGGCGTCGCGCCGATGCCCGCGCGCCCGGGCCTCCCGCCTCGTCGAGGTGGTGGCCATGCGTCCCGGGCTTGCCTGCCCGGAACGGCTTACCCTTGTGATCCCGTCGGCCGCAGTTCCAACGACCCGCGCTCGTGACAAGCACCGACACCACCGAGGCCACCGACACCATCGTCGCCATCGCCACCGCTGCGGGCGCCGGCGGCGTGGGCATCGTCCGCCTGTCCGGGCCGCGCGCCGCGGCGATCGCGCGCGCGATCTGCGGCTCGCCGCTGCGCCCGCGCATCGCGCGCCACGTGCGCTTCCTCGACGCCGACGGCGGCGTCATCGACGACGGCATCGCGCTGCGCTTCCGCGCGCCGGCCAGCTTCACCGGCGAAGACGTGGTCGAGCTGCAGGCGCACGGCAGTCGCGCGGTGCTGCGCGGGCTGGTCGAGCGCTGTCAGGCGCTGGGCGCGCGCGGGGCGCGGCCGGGGGAGTTCAGCGAGCGCGCCTTCCTCAACGGCAAGCTCGACCTCGCCCAGGCCGAGGCGGTCGCCGACCTGGTCGCCGCCAGCGACGAGCGCGCCGCGCGCGCCGCCCGCCGCGCGCTCGACGGCGAGTTCTCGCGCCGCGTCGAGGCGATCGCCGTGGAGCTGCTGGCGCTGCGCGTGCAGGTCGAGGCCAGCATCGACTTCGCCGACGAGCCGCTCGACACCCTCGGCGGCGCGCGCCTGCGCGAACGCCTCGACGCCGCGATCGCGCTGCTGGCCGCGCTGCTCGCCGACGCCGAGCGCGGGCGCAAGCTGCGCGACGGCCTGCACGCGGTGATCGTCGGCCCGCCCAACGCCGGCAAGAGCTCGCTGCTCAACGCGCTGGCCGGCAGCGACCGCGCGATCGTCACCGAGATCGCCGGCACCACCCGCGATCTGCTGCACGAGACGGTGCGCATCGACGGCGTCGAGCTCACGCTGGTCGACACCGCCGGCCTGCGCGAGACCGGCGACGCGATCGAGCGCGAAGGCATCCGCCGCGCGCGCGGCGAGCTCGCGCGCGCCGACATCGCGCTGGTCGTGCTCGACGCGCGCGCACCGCAGGCCGGGCTCGCGGAACTGCGCGACGCGGTGGCCGGCGTGCCGACGCGGCTGTGGCTGCTCAACAAGAGCGACCTGCTCGAGGGCGCGCCCGCAACGGACGGGCCCGCCGAAGCGTTGGCGGTGTCCGCCCGCACCGGCGCCGGGCTCGACCGCCTGCATGCGCGGCTGCGCGCGTTGTGGGAAACGGGCGACGCGGAGGCCGCCGAGGGCGCGTTCACCGCGCGTGCGCGCCACGTCGACGCGCTGCGACGCGCCGCGACCGAACTGGACGCGGCGCGTCAGGCCCTGGCCGGCGAAGCCCTCGACCTCGCCGCCGAAGCGCTGCGCGGCGGCCACGACCGCCTGGGCGAGATCACCGGGCGGGTGGCGCCGGACGACCTACTGGGTCACATTTTCTCGACCTTCTGCATCGGCAAGTAGCCGCGCGCGCGTTCAGCCGCGAGGGGAGTTGACAAACCGGCTGTACTATCGCGTCCTAGAGGGGTGCAGCCATCGCACATCCAGGGGGAAGTCCAGATGTTCTCGTCACCAACGTCGTCACCGCTCGCGCCGGCCGCGCGGCCCGTGCCCCTGCGCCTCGCGCTCGGGGTGCTGCTGGTTGCGGCTGTCGCCGCCTGCGGCAAGCAGGAGGAAGCCGCGCCCGCCGCCGGCACGCAGCCGGCCGCGTCGGCGCAGCCGGTGGCGCCGCCCGCGCAGGCGGTGTCGTCGCAGGTCGCCGCGCTCAGCGCCGACGACCTGCGCAAGAAGGCCACGCAGGCCTACCAGGAAAGCAAGCTCTACGCGCCGGCCGGCGACAACGCGATGGAGTACTACCTCGCGCTGCGCGACAAGGCGCCCGGCGACCCCGGCGTGTCCAGCGCGCTGACCGACCTGTTGCCGATGACCGTGATCGCCACCGAGCAGAGCCGCGACCGCGGCGACTTCGTCGAGGCGCAGCGCCTGTACGGCCTGATCGAGAAGGCCGACAAGGACCACCCGGCCCTGTCGCGGTTGAAGTCGACGATCGCCGCCGCGCAGGAGAACGAGGCCAAGCGCGCCGAGCAGCAGAAGCTCACCGCGGAAGAAGAGGCGGAGAAGAAGGCGCAGCTGGAGAAGGACCGCCTCGCGCAGCAGCAACTGCAGCAGCAGCAGGCCGCGCAGCAGCTCGCCGCGCAGCAGGCCGCCGCCGAGCAGACCGCGCGCGACGAAGCGGCGCGCCGCGAGGCCGAGCAGAAGGCGGCCGCGCAGCGCGAGGCCGACCAGCGCGCCGCGCAGCAGCGCGCCGCGGCGGAAAAGCCGGCCGCGAAGGCCACCGCGTCGGAAGGCGACCTGCGCCCGGTCAGCACCCCGGCGCCCCGCTATCCGGCCGAGGCGCTGCGCGCCGGGCAGTCGGGCGAGGTGCAGGTCGAGTTCACCGTGTCCAGCGACGGTTCGGTGAGCAACGCCCGCGTGGTGCGCTCCAACCCACCGCGCGTGTTCGACCGCGAGGCGGTCGCCGCGGTCAAGCGCTGGCGCTTCGAGCCGGTCGCCTCGCCGGTCACCACCCGCCGCACCATCGGCTTCAACCCGGGGGGGTGAGCAAACGCGCTTAGCCGGTGCCCTATCGGCACCGGCTGCGTTTGCGAACGCCCGGCCATGGATGGCCGGGCCGGGCGATCCGGAGCCCGGGCGCCTCGCCATGGAGGGCAGCGAGCAACTCACCGAACAAGCACGAGCGCTTAGCCGAAGCCCTATCGGCATCGGCTGCGGCCGCGAACGCGAACGCGAACGCCCGGCCATGGATGGCCGCACGTGGCGTGCTTGCTTCCGCTCGATCGCACGCCACGTCGCGACCTGATGGGCCCCGGCGCGAGCGGGAAGCCTTCGGGCCGAATGTCCCCCGGCAGCCGCCTGCGGCGGCTGCCTCCTCCTTGATTTCGCCCCGAAGGCTTCCCGCCCGCGCCGGGGCGTCAGATTGCAAGCTTGCGAAGAGCGAGGCTCCGCTTGTGCTTGTAAAGCCGCTGCGCAAGTTGCAACGCAGGAGCGGATGGCCTCGGGTGCGAATGTCCCCCGGCGTCGGCCTTTGGCCGACGCCTCCTCCTTGATTTCGCACCCAAGGCCATCCGCTCCTGCGCCCCGGATATTCAACGGCCGCAGCGCCTTTCCTTGGGTCGGGAAGCACCCGACTGCTGCGTCGCCTCAGGTCGAAACCGCCAGCCGCTCCTGGTGGTACCGCCGCGTCGCCGCGAACCACAGCAGCGCCGCGAGCCCGAACCCCGCGCCGAAGTACACCATCCACTCCACCGGCGCGACCGGCTCGCCGCGGATCACCTTCAGCAGCAGCTGGTTCTGCGCCAGGAACGGCACCGCGTACTGCCACAGCTGCGTCTTCACCGGGCTGACCATCAGCATGATCGTCGGCACCATCGGCAGCAGCATCAGCATCGACATGTAGCTCTGCGCCTCCTTCACCGACTTGGCGCCGGCGGCGATGAAGGTCAGCAGCGAGGTGCCGATGAACAGCATCGGCAGCAGCACCACCAGCATCTTGGCGATCGCGGCCAGGCTCACGTCCATCATTGCGCCGATGCCGGGCGCGACCTGCGCGCCGAGCTTGAGCGCGAGCAGGGTCAGCAGCAGGGTCAGCAGGCCGATGCCGCAGGCGGCGAGGATCTTGCCGCTGACGATCGCCGCGCGCGGCGCCGGCGTGGCCAGCAGCGGCTCCAGCGACTGCCGCTCGCGCTCGCCGGCGGTGGCATCGATGATCAGCGCGACGCCGCCGAGGAAGGCGCTGAGGATCAGCAGGTAGGGCAGGAACGACATCGCCATGCCGCGCCGCGCCTCCGGCGTCGACAGGTCCTTGTGCGCGACCGACAGCGGCGCGGCCACGCCCGGGTCGATGCCGCGCGCGAGCAGGCGCAGCGCGCCGACCTGCTGCCCGTAACGCTGCAGCGCGGCCTCCAGGCGCCGCACCGGGATCGCCGAATCCTGCCGCGTGCTGTCGTGCACGATCTCCACCAGCGCCGGCGTGCCGTCGCGCCAGTGCTCGCCGAAGCCTTCGCCGATGCGCAGGTAGGCGTCCTCGTCCTGCGCGCGGATCGCCGCGTCCGGGTCGCCGGCCAGCTGCTTGCGCTCGATGCCCTCGCCGGCCAGCCACCTCACCAGGTTGGGCGCGCGCTCGGCGCCGACGATGGCCACGCGCAGCGGCTTCTCGATCTGGCTCTTGGCCCGGCTCTGCGCCAGCGTCAGCATCCCCAGCAGCAGCACCGGCACCAGCAGCGGGCCCATCACCAGCGCCAGGAACAGCGTGCGGCGGTCGCGCGAGAGCTCGCGCAGTTCCTTCAGGCAAACCGTCCACAGCGCCTTCATGCGTGCAGCCCCTCGTCCGAACCGATCAGTTTCACGAAGGCGTCCTCGAGGTTGTCCTCGCCGGTCTGCGCGCGCAGCTCGTCGGCCGTGCCCTGCGCGGCGACGCGCCCGTGCGCGATCACCACGATGCGATCGCACAGCGCGGCGACCTCCTGCATGATGTGGCTGGAGAAGATCACGCAGCGCCCTTCGGCGCGCAGGTCCCTGAGGAAGCCGCGCAGCCCGCGCGTGGTCATCACGTCCAGGCCGTTGGTGGGCTCGTCGAGGATCACGTTGCGCGGGTCGTGCACCAGAGCGCGCGCGATCGCGGTCTTGGTGCGTTGGCCCTGGGAGAAGCCCTCGGTCTGGCGGTCGAGGAAGTCCTCCATCTGCAGCGCCGCGGCCAGCACCGCGATGCGCGCGTCAACCTGCGCGCGCGGCATGCCGTGCAACTCGCCGAAGTAGCGGATGTTCTCGCGCGCGGTCAGCCGCTTGTAGACCCCGCGCGCGTCGGGCAGCACGCCCAGCGCGCGGCGCGCGGCGAGCGGGTCGGCGGCGACGTCGCGGCCGTCCACCAGCACCCGCCCGCGCTCGGGCGCCATCAGCGAGTACAGCATGCGCAGCGTCGTTGTCTTGCCGGCGCCGTTGGGCCCGAGCAGGCCGGTGACCTGGCCGTCATGGGCCTCGAAGCCGACGTCGTCGACGGCGACCACGGGCGTCTTGTCCTTGCCCTTGCCGGGGAAGGTCTTGCGGAGGTGTTCGGCGATGATCATGTCGGGAGGCCGGGAATCGGGAATGGGGAATCGAGCGCGGCATCGCGGGCAACCGCGGGAAGCGGGCGGCACCAGGGGAACGAAGCGGGCGATGCGGGAAGGTGCGCCCGGCGATGCCCAAACCCGCATTCCCCGGCTTCACGGCCCCCACCCGTTGAACCCCGTGAACGGGGGCGTGTACGCCAGCTTGTCCAGGCAGGTCGCGTCCAGCGCCCTGGCGTCGGCGGTGTCGAGGAAGCGTGCGAACAGCTTCGGCATGCAGCCGGCGCCGATCACGTTGTGGCCCTGGCCGCGCAGCACCAGCACGCGGCCGTTGGGCAGGGACTTGGCCACGCGTTTGGCATAGGCCGGCGGCGTCACCGGGTCGAGCTCGCCGGCCAGCAGCAGCGTCGGTACGTCGCTGCGCAGCGGCGCGTGGAAACCGGCGGGGCGCGCGCCCTTCGGCCAGGTTTCGCATTGCGCGATCAGGCCGGCCACCAGCGCGTTGCCCAGCAGCGACGACGTCATCGCCGGATCGTCCTTGAGCCCGTCGGCGTCCTCGCTGCAGATCACCGACAGCTGCATGCCGTAGGCCATCTGTTCCGACAGCGTGCCTTCGAGCATCTTCGACAGCGCCATCAGGCCGTCGTATCGGCCCTCGACGCCTTCGTGGATCAGCAGCGGCAGGATCGAGGCCGCCATCGGCGAGTAGGCGTACATGCGCGCGAGGCCGGCGATGTGCGCGGGCAGCAGGCGCTCCTGCCGCGACAGTCCGGTCTCGGCGTCGCGATACGTGACCAGCGGCGGATCGGCCTGCAGGCGCGCCATCAGCGCGTCGAGCTGCTTGCGCGGGTCGCCGAGCGCGCGCGCGCAATCGGCGGACTTCGCGCAGCGGCCGAACTGCAGCGTCAGCGCCGACTCCAGGTTGCGGGCGAAGTCGTTGCCCAGGTAGATGTCGTTGGGCGCGACCGAGTCGAGCACCAGCGTGCGCACGTGGCCGGGATGCGCGCGCGCGTACTGCTGCGCCACGCGCGTGCCGTAGGAGACGCCGAGCAGGTTGATCCGGTCCGCGCCGATGGCCGCGCGCACCGACTCGAGGTCGCGCACGGCGTCGGTGGTGGTGTAGAAGCGCAGGTCGGCCCGCTGCGAGAGCTGGTCGCGGCAGCGCGCCACCGCCGCGCGCATCGCCTGCGCCGCCGCGGCGTCGTCGCCGGACAGCGCCGCCTCGTCGGCCGCGTCGCACTGCAGGGGATTGGAGCCGCCGGTGCCGCGCTGGTCGACCAGCAGCACGCCGCGCTGCTTGCGCACGTCGCGGAACGCCGCCGCCACCGACGGATAGGACGCGGTCGCCGACTGGCCGGGGCCGCCCGCGAGCAGGAACACCGGGTCGGGCGCTTTGTCGCCGTCCTCGTCGGCCGGGATCCAGGCGATGTTGAGCGCGATCTTGCGGCCGCGCGGCAAGGCCGGGTTCTCCGCCACCGCCAGCTTGCCGCACTGCGCCTCGACGCCGGGCAGGCCCATCTGCGCGGGCAGGGTGCACGGCGCGAAGGCGATGCGGCCGAGCCGGCGCGGCTTCGCCGGCGGCGCATCCTTCGCGGCCGCCACGGCGGCATCGGCCGCGGGCGCATCGGCGGCGGCGCGCTCGCGGAAGTGGCGATAGCCGAGGAAGGCGAGCGCCAGCAGCGCGACGACGAGGAAGCGGGTTTTGCGGGACATGGCGGCTGCGGACCTGGTGGAAGGAGCAGGGATTCAGGATGACACGACGCGGCGGCGCGGCGGATGTGACCAAAGTGCCGGTGGATCGCCGGGGATCGTGGTATCGGCCGCGGGAAGAAGAGGCGTGGGAGCGGCTTCAGCCGCGAGCCCTCCGTGGGAGCGCTCGCGCCGCCCCTTCCCGTGGAAGCGACACAAGTCGCGACGTGCAGCCGGCGAGCGCAGGGAAAGCATCGCGACTTCCGTCGCTTCCACAACGGCAAGAGCTCGCGGCTGAAGCGGCTCCAACAAGGTCTTGGCCGCTCGCACAAGACCTTAGCGGATACGCGGCCCGGAAGAGGCCCTACTTGGACGAGACGTACTTCTCGCGCCGGATCTGCGGCACCGGCAGGCCGTGCTCCTTCAGCGCCTCGAAGCAGGCGTCGACCATGTTGGGGTTGCCGCACAGGTAGGCGATGTCGCGCCCGGCGTCGGGCGCGAACCCGGCCAGGAACTGCTGCACGTAGCCGTGGCGCACGTCGGCGTGCGCGTGCGGCGAATCCGGCGCCGGCAGCTCGCGCGACAGGCAGGGCACGTAGCGGAAGCCCGGGTGCGCCTGCGCGAACGCGCGGAACTCCTCGCCGTACAGCAGCTCGGCGGTGGAGCGCGCGCCCTGCAGCAGCACCACCTCGACGCCGCGCTCGGCCATCTGCCGGTGCAGCAGCGGCAGCATCGCGCGGTACGGGGTGATGCCGGTGCCGGTGCCGATCAGCAGGTAGCGGCGGTTGGCGTCGCCGGGCATCAGGCAGAAGCGCCCGTAAGGCCCGCTGGCCTCCACCTCGCCGCCGTGGGGCAGGCCCTCGAACAGCGCCGTCGCGGCGCCGCCGGCGACGTAGCTCACCGCGATCTCGACGCCTTCGCCCGGCCCCAGCGCGTGGTCGTGGAGGGTGGCCAGCGAGTAGCTGCGCTTGGTCGCGGTGCCGTCGGCGTAGGCGAAGTGCACCTGCACGAACTGGCCGGGGATGAAGTCCAGCGGCTCGCCGTCCCCGCGCACGAACGACAGGTGGGCGACGGTGGGCGCGAGCATGCGCCGGCCGGTGAGCCGCAGGGGAAAGCGCTTGATGGCGGACAAGGGTCGGACGTTGCGTTGCCGGAGCGTGCTCCGCAGGGCGCCTATAATACCGGCTCGCCGCGGCCACCGCGGCTCCAGGAAGCCCCATGACCGCACCCATGCAGCCCGCCGCGGGCGTGCCCGCGGCGACGCCTCCGGCGCTGTCCGTCCGGGATCTGCGCAAGACCTACGACAACGGCGTCGAGGCCCTCAAGGGCATCTCGCTCGAGGTCCGCCCCGGCGACTTCTTCGCCCTGCTCGGCCCCAACGGCGCCGGCAAGTCGACCCTGATCGGGATCGTTTCCTCGCTGGTCAACAAGACCGCGGGCGAGGTGCGGGTGTTCGGCGTCGACCTGCACGCCCACCGCAGCGAGGCGATGCGCCTGATCGGGCTGGTGCCGCAGGAGCTGAACTTCAACATGTTCGAGAAGCCGCGCGACATCCTGGTCAACTACGCGGGCTTCTACGGCATCCCGCGCGCGCAGGCGCTGGTGCGCGCGGAGGAGGAGCTGCGCCGCGCGCAGCTGTGGGACAAGGCGCAGATGATGGCGCGCACGCTCTCGGGCGGCATGAAGCGGCGCTTGATGATCGCGCGCGCGATGATGACGCGCCCGCGCCTGCTGATCCTCGACGAACCCACCGCGGGCGTGGACATCGAGATCCGCCGCGGCATGTGGCAGTCGCTGCGCGAGATCAACGCCGCCGGCACCACCATCATCCTCACCACGCATTACCTGGAGGAAGCCGAGAGCCTGTGCCGGCACCTGGCGATCATCGACCGCGGCGTGATCGTCGAGCAGGGGCCGATGCGCGCGCTGCTGGCCAAGCTCGACGTCGAGGGCTTCCTGTTCGACGTCGACGGCGAGCTGCCGGCGACGCTGCCGGCGATCGAGGGCGCGACGCTGGTGGCGGTCGACGGCCACACGCTCGACCTCGACATGCCGCGCGCGATGGACCTCAATCGCGTGTTCGCCGCGCTCGGCGAGGCCGGCATCCGGGTGCGCTCGATGCGCACCAAGTCCAACCGGCTGGAAGAACTGTTCGTGCGCATGACCGGCAGCAACGCGGCGGCGACGCAGGGCAGGGCGGCGTGAACCAACGGACCAGGCCCATGAACGATCCCACCATCGCCATCCCCACCGCCGCCGACGCCAGCGACGCCCGCCGCAACTGGATCGCGATCGGCACCATCGCCCGGCGCGAAATCGCGCGCATCCTGCGCATCTGGGGCCAGACCCTGGTGCCGCCGGCGATCACCATGACCCTGTACTTCCTGATCTTCGGCGGCCTGATCGGCTCGCGCGTGGGGGAGATGGACGGGATCCGCTACATGGACTTCATCGTCCCCGGGCTGGTGATGATGAGCGTGATCCAGAACAGCTACGGCAACATCTCGTCGAGCTTCTTCGGCGCCAAGTTCGGCCGCCACGTCGAGGAGCTGCTGGTCAGCCCGATGCCGAACTGGGTGATCCTCGGCGGCTACGTCGCCGGCGCCGTGCTGCGCGGGCTGATGGTCGGGGTCATCGTGCTGTGCATCGCGATGTTCTTCACCAGGGTGCGGCTGCCGCATCCGTTCGTGACCCTGTCGACGGTGCTGCTGGGCGCGACGATCTTCTCGCTGGCCGGCTTCGTCAACGCGGTGTACGCGAAGAAGTTCGACGACGTGGCGATCGTGCCGATCTTCATCCTCACCCCGCTCACGTACCTGGGCGGCGTGTTCTATTCGGTCAAGCTGCTGCCCGGCTGGGCCGAGGCGCTGACCCACGCCAACCCGATCTTCTACATGGTCAACGCGTTCCGCTACGGCCTGCTCGGCATCACCGACGTGCCGCTGTGGGTGGCGTACGCGCTGATGCTCGGCTTCGTGGTCGCGCTGGCGGCGCTGGCGCTGTGGCTGCTCGAGCGCGGCGTGGGCCTGCGCAGCTGATGCGCGTGCTGGTGCTCGGCGCGGGCGGCACCGGCGGCTACTTCGGCGGCCGCCTGGCGCAGTCCGGCGCCGACGTCACCTTCCTGGTGCGGCCGGCGCGCGCGACGCAGCTCGCGGACGACGGCCTGCGCATCCGCAGCCCGCTGGGCGACGCCGACCTGCCGGTGGCGTCCGTGACGGCCGACGTACTCGCCTCGCGCGTGCCGTTCGACCTCGTGCTGCTCAGCTGCAAGGCCTACGACCTGGACAGCGCGATGGACGCGATCGCGCCCGCGGTCGGGCCGGGGACGGCGATCCTCCCGATCCTCAACGGCCTGCGCCATTACGCCGCGCTGGACGCGCGCTTCGGCGCCGCGCGCGTGCTCGGCGGGCTGTGCTTCATCAGCGTGGCCAAGGCCGACGACGGCAGCATCGCGCACCTGGGGCGGCCGGCGTCGATCACCTTCGGCGAGCGCGGCGGCGAGCCCGACAGCGCGCGCACGCGGGCGTTCGCGGCGCTGTGCGCGAAGGCCGGCATCGACCACCTGCGCACGCCGCGCATCGCGCAGGCGCTGTGGACCAAGTTCTGCTTCCTCGCCGCGCTCGCCGCCGGCACCTGCCTGATGCGCGCGAGCGTGGGTCGCATCGTCGCCGGCGAGGGCGGCGCGGACTTCATGCAGGCGCTGTACCGCGAGTGCCTGGCGGTCGCCGCCGCCGCCGGCGAGCCGGTGCCCGGGGAGGACGCCGCGGAGGCGCTCGCCACGCTCACCCAGCCAGGCTCGCCGCTCACCGCCTCGATGCTGCGCGACCTGCACGCCGGCCGCGCCGTGGAGGGCGAGCACATCGTCGGCGACATGCTCCACCGCGCCCGCGCCGCCGGCCTCGACGCGCCGCTGCTGGCGACGGCCTGGGTCCACCTGCAGGCCTACGAGTCGCGTCGCGAACGCGCTGCTTCCGCCCGATCCGCCTCCTGAACCTCCCGGCCCCGCCGCTGCAACTTTTCCGCGTCCGGCAGAAGCGGCGTGCAGCGCCGGATGAGGATCCGTCATCTCGCCGCCTGGTTCGGTTCCGGTGCGGGCATCGATTGCTGGCGCGAGGAAGCCGTCCCTTGCAACCCTCTCCTGCGAAGTGGGAGAGGGAGGGCGCGAAGCGCCCGGGTGAGGGCCCGGCTTTTCGCCGCGCCGTTCTGTTTCTTGAGGCTTCGGCTGGTTACGCGAGGGAAGTCGCCGTCCGGTGAATCGCTCTTCCCCCGGCAGGACATCCTGTCCTGACGGGGGCGCCGGCCATCCATGGCCGGCTTGGCGCGATCCCCCGGCCGGCGCCTTCCTGCCCACTTCCACCACTTCGGCAGTTGAGCCCTCTCCTGCGAAGCGGAACCTGTCGCCTTCCGTCTTCGCTCTGCGCAGGAAGGCGGCGTGCCGCTTCGCGGAATTCGATGAAAAGCTCCAATCGTCATCCCCGCGAAGGCGGGGAACCATGGACGTTGCATCGAGATCATCCTCGACATCGTGCGTCGATCTCATCCGAAGTCGTTGCATCTCGACCCCTGACGCAGGCTGCCTCTGCACGCCTGACGCTCCGGAGGGATGAACCGTCGGGGCGGTAGCCCCGACCTACGGCGTTCACACGATGCTTCGGACGGAGCGTGGCCTTCCCAGCCTCGCGTGAGCGGACGTGCGCTCCACTCGCTTGAGTTCGTGAGCTGCTTCAGTCGCGAGCTCTGCCGAAAGCACGTCGCTCAAGCCGCTCCAATAGAAATCCTTCTTCAACGAAGTGGCGCATGTCGGGTAGGAGGGCGGCGGCCGGGGGATCGCGCCAAGCCGGCCATGGATGGCCGGCGCCCCCGTCAGGGCAGGATGCCCTGCCGGGGGGAGAGCGATTCACCGGACGGCGACTTCCTTCGCGCAAGCAGCCGAAGCCGCAGCAGCCGAAGCGGCAAGCAGCCGAAGCGGCAAGCAGCCGAAGCGGCAAGCAGCCGAAGCGCGCGACGAAAGGCCGGGCCCTCACCCTCGCGCTTCGCGCTCTCCCTCTCCCGCTTCGCAGGAGAGGGTTTGGACGGCGGCGCCGCAAGTCGACGCCGTGGCTGCCGTCGCTCGGCGGCGACCATCGAACGGCTGGGCTCAGCCTTCGGAAGCCGCCGCCGCCGGATGCGAGGAGCGGTGGCGGAACTTCCTCGCCATCCACTCGCCGACGTCGTCGAGCACGGTGAACGCCGCCGGGATCACGATCAGGCTCAGCAGCGTCGAGGTGATCAGGCCGCCGATCACCGCGATCGCCATCGGCGCGCGGAAGCTCGAGTCGCCGGAGAAGCCCAGCGCGATCGGCATCATGCCCGCACCCATCGCCAGCGTGGTCATGACCACCGGCTGCGCGCGCTTGCGGCAGGCGTCGACCAGCGCGTCGTGCTGCGACAGGCCGTGCTCGTCCTCGGCCATCACCGCGTAGTCCACCAGCAGGATCGAGTTCTTGCTGGCGATGCCGATCAGCATCAGCAGCCCGATCAGCGCCGGCAGCGACAGCATGTTCTGGGTCAGCAGCAGCGCGCCGAACGCGCCGCCCGCGCACAGCGGCACCGCGGTGAGGATGGTCAGCGGCATCAGCGCATGGTTGAACAGCAGCAGCAGCACCATGTAGATGCACGCCAGGCCCGCGACCATCGCGATCGCGAAGCCGACGAACAGCTCGACGAAGACCTCCGCGTCGCCCGTGTTGAGGAAGCTCACCCCGTCCGGCAGGTGCTGCACGCTCGGCAGCTGCTGCACTTCCTCCATCACCTCGCCCAGCGGGCGGCCGTTGAGCTCGGCGGTGAGGGTGACGTTGCGCTGGCGCTTGTAGCGCGAGATCTGCGACGGTCCGCTGGCCCGGCGGATGTCGGCCACTGCCGCCAGCGGCACCGGGCCGTCCTTGCCGCGCACCCGCAGCTGGCCGATCAGCGCCTGGTTGGCGAGCGTGGACTCGGCGAAGCCGACGCGGATCGGCACCTGGCGCTCGGGCAGGTTGAGCTTGGCCAGGCGCTGCTCGTAGTCGCCGGCGGTGGCGATGCGCGCGGCCTCGGCGATGTCGGCGGTGGCCACGCCCAGGTCGGCGGCGCGTGCCGGGTCGGGCGTGATCACGATCTCCGGGCGAAGCAGCGAGGCCGACGAGGTCACGCTGCCCAGGCCCTGGATGTGGCGCAGGTCGCGCTCGAGCGCGGTGGCCGCGTCCTGCAGCCGCTGCGGGTCGTCGCCGGCCAGCACCAGCTGCATCAGCTCGCCCGGCTCGGAGCTGACGTAGCTCACGCGCACGCCCGGCAGGTCGGCGACCTTCGCGCGCGCGACGCGCTCGAGCGTCTTCTGGTCGCGCTCGCGGTCGTCGGCCTTGCCCCAGTCCAGGATCAGCGTGGCCTTGCGCGGCTCGGCCACGCCGGTGCGCGAGGGATCGCCGAGGTCGAGCACGCTGCCGACCGCGGTGTAGACCTGCGCGAGCTCGGGGATGGACGCGAGCTGCCGGCGCGCGCGCTCGGCCATCGCGACCGATTCGTGCAGCGTGGCGCCCGGCGGCAGTTCCAGGCTCAGGTTGCTGCGGCCCAGGTCCGAGGTCGGGATGAAGGTGGTGGGGATGAACGGCACGATCGCCAGCGAGGCGAAGAACAGCCCGGTCGCGATCCACAGCGTGCGCGCGCGATGGCGCAGCGCCGCGTCCACCCAGCCCAGGTACCACGCCATCAGCCGCGACTCGCGCTTCTCCTCGCCGTGCGGCTTGAGCAGGTAGGCCGCCATCATCGGCGTGAGCAGGCGCGCGACCAGCAGCGAGAACATCACCGCGGTCGCCGCGGTCCAGCCGAACTCGCGGAAGAACTTGCCGGCGATGCCGGGCATGAACGCCACCGGCACGAACACCGCCGCCAGCGTCAGCGAGGTCGCGATCACCGCGGTGCCGATCTCGGCCGCGGCGTCGCGCGCGGCGTCGATCGGCTTCTTGCCCATGCGCAGGTGGCGCACGATGTTCTCGATCTCCACGATCGCATCGTCCACCAGGATGCCGACCACCACGCTCAGCGCCAGCAGCGTGATGAGGTTCAGGCTGAAGCCGAACCAGTGCATCACCGCGAAGGTCGGGATGATCGACAGCGGCAGCGCCACCGCCGACACCCAGGTCGCGCGCCAGTCGCGCAGGAACAGCCACACCACCAGCAGCGCCAGCAGCGCGCCCTCGTAGAGCATCGTCATCGACGATTCGTACGAGCGCAGGGTCTCGTCGATCACGGTGGTGACCAGCCGGAAGTCCATCCCCGGATGCTCGGCCTTGAGCTGGTCGAGCGCCTTCTCCACGCCTTCGGCCACCGCGACCTCGCTCGAGCCGCGCGTGCGCGACATCGAGAATGCCACCACCGGCTTGCCGTCGAGCAGCGCGGCCTCGCTGGGATCGGCTGCGGCATCGGTGATGCGCGCGATCGCCGACAGCCGCACCGCGCGGCCGTCGGGCAGGCTGATCGAGTAGTCGCGCAGCGCGTTGGCGTTGGCGATCGTGCCGACGGTGCGGATCACCTGCTGCTCGCCGGCGAGCTCGGCCTTGCCGCCGGCGCGCTCGACCTGGATGCGCGCGAGCTGCTGCGAGACGTCGCCCGCTGTGACGCCGAAGGCCTGCAGCGCGTCGGGGTCGAGGTCCACCCGCACCTGGCGGTCGACGCCGCCCACGCGCTTGACCTGGGCCACGCCCGGCACGCCGTACATCGCCTTGCTGACCTCGCGGTCGACGAACCAGCTCAGCTCGTCGGGCGCCATCCGCGGCGCCACCACCGCGTAGGTCATCAGCGAGCCGCCGATGTCGACCTTCGACACCACCGGCTCCTGGATGTCCTGCGGCAGGTCGGTGCGGATGCGCGTGACCGCGTCGCGGGTGTCGTCGAGCGCGGTGGCCAGGTCGGTGTCGAGGTAGAACTCGATCGAGGTGGCGCTCACGCCCTCGCTGACTGTCGACATCACCCGCTTGATGTTGGGGATCGTCGCCACCGAGTCCTCGACCCGGCGCGTGACCTCGGCCTCCAGCTGGGTCGGCGAGGCGCCGGGCTGGGTGATCGTGACCGTGGTCATCGGGAACGCGATGTCGGGGAAGCGCGCCACCGGCAATTCGTGGAAGCCCCACAGCCCCGCCACGCACAGCGCGAAGAACAGCATCAGCGCCGGCAGCGGCCGGCGGATCGCCCAGGCGGAGAAGTTCATGGCGCGGCCGCCGCGGCGCTGCCGGGCGCGGCGTCGACCACGCGCACGCTGTCGCCGTCGCCGAGGAAGCCGGCGCCCTGCGCGACCACCGCGTCGCCGGTCTCCAGGCCCTCGACGATCTCGACCCGGCCGTCGACGCGCGCGCCGGTGCGCACGCGCACGCGGTGGGCGACGCGCTTGCCGTCGAGCGTGAACACGTAGGCGTGGCCGTCGCGCTGCACCACGCTGGCGGCCGGCACGGTCAGCGCCGTGGCCTTGCCGGTGACGATGCGGCCCTCGACGTAGGTGCCCGGCTGCAGCGGCCCGGGCACGGGCAGGTCGGCGTAGATCGTGCCGGTGCGGGTCTGGCTGTCGACGCCCGGGCTGACCGCGCGGATGCGGCCGGTGATGGTGCCGCCGCGCGCGGGCAGGCGCACCGTCGCACCGGGCCCGACCAGCGCCAGCTCGCCCTCGGGCAGCTCGGCGCGCCATTCCAGCCGGCCGTCGCGGATCAGCCGCAGCAGTTCGCTGCCGGCGGCGACCACCTGGCCCGGCTGCACCAGCCGCTTGGAGATGATGCCGTCGGCGGGCGCGCGCAGCTGGGCGAAATCGCGCCGCAGCTGCGCCGCGTCGCGCGCGGCGCGCGCGGTGTTGCGCTGCGCCTGCGCCTGGGTGCGGGTCGCGCGCAGCTCGTCGAGTTGCGAGGCGCTGATGTACTTGTCCTTCGCCAGCCCCTCGCCGCGGGACAGGTTGGCGCGCGCCAGCGCGACGCCGGCCTCGGCTTCGGCGAGCGCGGCCTTGGCCTGCTGCAGTTCGCTGTCGAGGCTGCGGTGGTCGAGCTCGAGCAGCACCTGGCCCTTGCGCACGGCCTGGCCGACGTCGACGTTCAGCGCGGTCACCCGCGCGCCGCTGATCTCCACCCCCAGCTGCATTTCCTCCCAGGCCGCGACCGGGCCGGAGACGACCACCGTGCGCTCGATCGGTCGCGGCTGGGCGCGGACCAGGGTCACGGCGAGGGTCGAGGCGGGGGCGTCCTGCCCCTCGGCGGGGTCGGACTTGCCGCAGGCGGACAGGGCGAGGGCGGCCAGGCAGGCGGCGACGGCAACGGCGCGGCGGGTTGCGGGCATGCGGGGTTCCCGGGGGGAGGGTGCACCACCGGGCGGCGGCACGGTCAGTAGTGTACTGGCAAGTTCAGTAATTGCGGGAAATCGCGATTACGTTCCGGCGGCGGTGGAAGCCCGACATCCGGGCGCCGGCTCAGCGCTTCGCCGCCTCCGCTTCCGCCGCGCGGATCTGGTCGATGCTTAACCCTTCGCTCGCCGACGGGGGCGGCAGGCCGATCTTCGTGCAGAACGCGACCAGCCGAGGGTCGTCGCGGAAACGCAGGACCAAGGGGTCGTAGAGCAGCTGGTGGAGGTTGGTGTCGCGGACCACCCACGCGCGCTCCAGCCATTCGAGGGTCCTGTCGGCGTCGCCACGCAGGGCGTAGGCCTGCGCGACCAGATACGGGCTGGTCTTCTTCCAGCTGCCGTCGTCGATCACCTTCGCCAGCATCGCGTCGCCGACCGCGCGATCCGGGGCGAGCTGCGCTGCGAGCGCCAGGTTCATCTCGCGCCACGGCGGTTGCTGCTGCCCGGCGACCTGCAGCGCGGCCTGCGCGTCCCCGCGCAGGACGGCGATGTACATGTGCAGGTACGAAGGCGTCCGGATTCCCGCCAGTTCGCGGGCGATGCTCAGGTTCTTCTCGGCCTCCTCCAGCCGGCCGGCGCCGATCAGCAGGGGCGCAAGCGTGTAGTAGTTCCCTGCGGCCAGCGGTTCGGTCGCGATGAAGCGTTTCCGGTGCTCGATGGCGTCGTGCAATCGCCCGGTCGCGGCGAGCACGCGGCTGTAGCCGCCGTGGATCTGGCCATCGTTCGGCGCCAGCTCGACGCCGCGACCCAGTTCGGCCAGCGCGCCCTGCCAGTCGAGGGCGTCGGTGAACTTCAGGTTGCCCAGCGCGCCGTGCGCCAGGCCGAGGTCCGGCGCCAGCCGCAGCGCGGTGTCCACCGACGCGTGGGCCTTGGCGAAGGCCTGCTTCGCCGCCGCGCTGCCCCAGTCCTCCGACTCGCCGCGCACCGTCCAGGCCACCGCGAGCTGCGCCCACGCGGCCGCGTAGCCGGGATCGAGCCGCGTCGCCTCGCCCTGGTACTCGATCACCTTCGGCCAGTCGCCGCGATACAGGCCCTGCATGCCGCGCAGGTAGGCGTCGTAGGCCGCCATGTCGCCGCTGGGCGGGCGATCGCTCTGCCGCGGGGCGGCTTCGCTGGACAGCAGCCTGGCGTGCAGCGCGGTGGCGATCGCCTGCGCGATCTCGTCCTCCAGCGCGAACAGGTCCTTGTACGGGCGGTCGTAGTGCTCGGCCCACAGCGTGCTGCCGTCGGCGGCCCGGGTCAGCGTGGCGCTGATGCGCACGATGCCGCCGGCGCGCTGCACGCTGCCGCCGAGCAGGTAGGCAGCGCCCAGCTTCGCGCCGATGGCCTGGCTGTCGTAGTGGCCGTCGCGGAACCGGAACGAGGACATGCGGCCGATCACCTTGAGGCCTTCGAACCTGGACAGCGCGTCGATCAGGTTGTCGGACAGGCCGTCGGAGAAGAACTGCTGGTCGGCGTCCGCGCTGGCATTGGCCAGCGGCAACACGGCGATGCTGCGCTCGGCGACCGCCGCGGTTGGCGCGACCGGCGCGGCGATCGCCGGCTTGTGCGCGGCGGCCGGCCACCACCGCCAGCCGGCGAAGGCGAGCCCGGCCAGCAGCAGCGGCGGCAGCCACCACCACGCCAGGCGGCGTGGCGGCTGGTCGCCGGCGCGGCGACGCGGCGCCTGCGCGGTGGCCGGCGTCGCGGGCGCGGGGGGCTCGGCGACAGGTCCTGCCATGGAATTGCCTGCAGAAGATCCGGGCGCCGGCGCGACCGCGCTCGCGGGCAGGTCGAAGCGGTAGCCCACGCCGTGCACGGTGCGCAGGCAGCGCGCGTCGCGGGCGCCCTCGCCCAGCGCATGCCGCAGCAGGGTCATCACCCGGTTGAGCACGCCGGGGGTGACGTGGCGATGGCCCCAGACCGCGTCGAGGATCTCGTCGCGGGTGAACGCACGGCCCGGCTCGCCCGCCAGCAGCGCGAGTACCGCGAAAGCCTTGGGCTCGAGCGGCTGCTCGATGCCGGCGCGGACCAGCCGCCGCCCGGCGAAGTCGATCCGCACGTCGTCGAAGGCGAGGCTGGCGGGTGCGGGCTGCGGCATGGGGTCTTCGCGACGGCAAACCGGCGCACCGGAGCATACGCGCAAAGCCGCGGCGACCGGCCCCAAGGTTTCCCCAAGCTTTCCAAGCCAAGCCCAGTCGCGCCCCAGCGGCGGCCTCAAGACCTGCGGCGACCCGCGCCGGACGCTGGCGGCACCGGAATCCACCGGAGCGCCAGACCCAGGAGATCGCCATGTCCATCGCCACGCCGCGCCGCCGCGCCACCTGCCTCGCCGTCGCCGTCACGCTCGCCTGCGCCGCGCCCGCGGCGCTCGCCGGCGGCCCGTCCCGCCACTACGGCCCCTGGGGCGATCCGCAGAACGTCGCGCCGGTCAACACCGTCGCCGCCGCCGAGGGCTGTCCGATCGAATCGCCGGACGGGCGCGAGCTGTACATCGCGTCCAACCGCAGCGCGGCCGGCGCGCAGGGCAAGCTCGACCTGTACCGCTCGCGCCATGTCAAAGTGCATTCGCACTGGACCTGGACCACGCCGCGCAACCTCGGCGCGCCGGCGAGCTCGCCCGAGTTCGACTACTGCCCGACGCCGCTGGCCGGCCGCTGGCTGATGTTCGTCAGCTCGCGCGCGCACGACGACGACTGCTTCCCCGGCGACGCGCCGCCGCCCGCGCCAACCGGCGGTCCAGCGCCCGGCGACATCTACCTGACGAAGGAACTGCGTCCCGGCCGCTGGCTGGCGCCGCTGCATCTGGGCTGCTACCCGCACGGCCCGAGCACCGCCGCCGCCGAGTTCAGCCCCTCGCTGGTCCATACCAGCGCCGGCACCTTCCTGTACTTTTCCAGCAACGGCTACCCGGACAGCCAGGGCCAGGACATCTACGAAAGCCGCGTGCTGCGCGACGGCACCGTGCTCAAGGGCCGGCGCGTGGCCGAGCTCAGCACCGGCTTCGACGACCGCATGCCGAACGTGCGCAGCGACGGCCTCGAGATCGTCTTCAGCTCCAACCGCGCCGGCGACGACCCCTTCGACCAGGACATCTACGTCGCCACCCGCCGCAACGTGCGCGCGAAGTGGTCCAGGCCGGTGCGCATCCCCAACCCCTACATCAACACGCCCGGCTCGGAGACGCGCGCGTCGCTGTCGGGCGACGGCACGCGGCTGTACTTCGGCCGCAAGCTGAGCGCGGCCGACCCCGGCGACGTCTTCGTCAGCACCCGCCGCCGGAAGCCGTGAGGGGCGGCAGCCGGAAGAACGCCTGCGCCGCGGCGGTGGTCGCCGCCGCGGCGTCGGCGACCGCCTCGCCGCGGTCGCGCGCGAGTTCCTCGACGATGTGCGCCAGGTACATCGGCTCGTTGCGCCGGTGCGAGGGCTGCGGCCTGGCGGTACGCGGCAGCAGGTACGGCGCGTCGGTCTCGACCATCAGGCGGTCGGCGGGGATCGACTTCACCAGCTCGCGCAGGTGGGTCCCGCGGCGCTCGTCGCACAACCAGCCGGTGATGCCGACATGCCAGTCGTTGTCGAGGTAGTCGAACAGCTCCTCGCGGGTGCCGGTGAAGCAGTGCACCACCGCGGGCCCGATGCGGCCGCCGAAGTCCTTCATCATCGCCATGAAATCGACATGCGCGTCGCGCTGGTGGAGGAACAGCGGCTTGCCGGTCTCCGCCGCGAGCTGCAGCTGGCGTTCGAACGCCTTGCGCTGCGCCGGGCGCGGTGAGAAGTCGCGGAAGTAGTCCAGCCCGCATTCGCCCACCGCGACCACCTCGTCGTGCGCGAGCAGCGCGCGCATTTCCGCGTCGCACTCGTCGGTGTACTCGGTGGCGTGGTGCGGATGCACGCCGGCGGTGGCGAACAGCACGCCCGGATGCGCCTGGGCGAGCGCCAGCGCCTTCGGCGAATGCTCGCGGCTGGCGCCGGTCACCACCAGGCGCGCCACCCCGGCCTCGCGCGCGCGCTGCAGCACCGCGTCGCGGTCGTGGTCGAAGCTATCGTGGGTGAGGTTGGCGCCGATGTCGATCAGTTGCACGGGAGGAAGGCTGGCCTGTGGATGACGCGGCAAGGATACGGGCTTCATCGACTGGCGCCCGCCGACGTGCCCGTCGCGGCCCCTTGTGGGAGCGGCTTCAGCCGCGAGCTCTTGCCCCAAGCCGGCACGCGTTGCGAAAAGCTCGCGGCTGAAGCCGCTCCCACGAAGAGCAGGAAGGCGCGCGCCCCGTATCCTTGCGTGCGTGGACCCGACCCGTTTCCCCATCGCCCCGCTGCTGCCGGACATCCGCGCTTCGCTCGCCGCGCATCCGCGGCTGGTGCTGGAAGCGCCGCCCGGCGCCGGCAAGACCACCCAGGTGCCGCTGGCGCTGCTCGACGCGCCGTGGCTGGCGGGCCGGAAAATCGTCATGCTCGAGCCGCGCCGCGTCGCCGCGCGCGCGGCTGCCGGGTTCATGGCGAAGCAGCTCGGCGAGGCGGTCGGCGACACCGTCGGCTACCGCATCCGTTTCGAGAACAGGGTGTCCGCGCGCAGCCGCATCGAGGTCGTCACCGAAGGCATCCTCACCCGGATGTTGCAGGACGATCCCGAAATCGGAGGAAGCGGGCCGGAAGGCGTCGGCGCGCTGCTGTTCGACGAATTCCACGAGCGCCACCTGGCCGGTGACCTCGGCCTGGCGCTGGCGCTCGACGTGCAGGCGGGCCTGCGCGAGGACCTGCGCATCGTGGTGATGTCGGCCACGCTCGACGGCGAGCGCCTCGCGCGCTTCCTCGACGCGCCGCGGCTGTCGAGCGCCGGCCGCGGCTTCCCGGTCGAGGTCGCGCACTTCCCCGCGCGCCGCGACGAGCCGATGGAGGCGCAGGCGCGGCGCGCGGTCGGCCACGCGCTGGCGACGCACCCGGGCGACGTGCTGGTGTTCCTGCCGGGACGGCGCGAGATCGCGCGGGTGCAGGCGGCGCTGGATGCGGCATCGCTTGGCGGTCCTCGCGAAAGCGGGAATGACGGCGCAGGGAGCATCGACAGCGCAGGAAGCACGGCCGCCGCCCAACCGCCGGCGATCCTCCCGCTGCACGGCGACCTGCCCTTCGAACAGCAATCGCAGGTGCTGCAACCCGATCCGCATGGCCGCCGCCGCGTCGTGCTCGCCACCAACGTCGCCGAATCCAGCGTCACCCTGCCCGGCGTGCGCGTGGTGGTCGACGCCGGCCTCGCGCGCGAGCCGCGCTACGACCCCAACAGCGGCTTCTCGCGCCTGGACGTGGTGGCGATCCCGCAGGCCTCCGCCGACCAGCGCGCCGGCCGCGCCGGCCGCGTCGCCGAGGGCTGGGCCTACCGGCTGTGGCCGCAGTCGCAGCGGCTCGAACCGCAACGGCGCGCGGAGATCATGCAGGTCGAACTCGCCGGACTGGCGCTGGAACTGGCGGGCTGGGGCAGCGACGCGCTGCGCTTCGTCGATCCGCCGCCGCCGGGCGCGCTCGCCGCGGCGCGCGACCTGCTGCGCCGGCTCGGCGCGATCGACGATGGCGATGCGATCACTCCGCTCGGCCGCCGCATGCTCGCGCTCGGCACCCATCCGCGGCTGGCGGCGATGCTGCTGTCGGCGCGCGAGGGCGCCGCGCGCGCGCTGGCCTGCGACCTCGCCGCGCTGGTCGAGGCGCGCGATCCGCTGCGCGCGCGCTCGGACGCGCTGGCCGAACGCTGGCGCGCGCTGGCCGCGTTCCGCGACGGCCGCGTGGCGCCCGATGCCAGCCGCGCCGCGCTGGCCGCGATCGACGCCGCCGCGAAGCAGTGGCGCCGGCGCCTGCGCGTCGAGGCGCCGCCGCCGGGCGCGGTCGAGACGCATGCGCTCGGCGACCTGCTCGCGCACGCCTTCCCCGACCGCATCGCGCATCGCCACGCCACCGACCTGCGCCGCTATCAGCTCGCCAACGGCCGCATGGCGCGGCTGTTCGACGACAGCGCGCTGGTCGGCGAGCCCTGGCTGGTCGCCACCGAGCTGCGCTTCGAGGCGCGCGACGCGCTGCTGCTGCGCGCCGCGCCGGTGGACGAAGGCCTGCTGCGTGCGGGGTTCGGCGCGCGGTTTTCCGACCGCGACGAGACGCGCTGGGATCCCGCGCGCCGCGCCCTGGTCGCCGAGCGCGTGCAGCGCTTCGACGGCATCGTGCTCGAGGCGCGCGCGGCCGGCCGCGTCGATCCCGCGCAGGCGGCGCAGGCGCTCGCCGACGCCGTGCGCGAGCTCGGCCTCGACGCCCTGCCGTGGAGCGACGGCCTGCGGCAGTGGCGCGCACGCGTGCGCAGCCTGCGCGCGTGGATGCCGGAACTCGGCCTGCCCGACCTCGGCGACGCCGCCCTGCTGGCCACGCTCGACGGCTGGCTGCGCCCGGCGTTCGCCGGCAAGACCCGGCTCGACGCGCTGCAACCCGACGAGCTGGCCGAAGCGCTGAAGTCGCCGTTCGACTGGGCGCTGCGCCAGCGCATCGACCGCCTCGCGCCGACCCACGTCGACGTGCCGTCCGGGCTGCAGCGGCGCATCGACTACGCGGTCGGCGACGACGGCGAGCCTGCGCCGCCGGTGCTGGCGGTCAAGCTGCAGGAGCTGTTCGGCCTGGCCGACACCCCGCGCATCGCCGACGGCCGCGTGCCGCTGACCGTGCACCTGCTCTCGCCCGCGGGCCGCCCGCTGCAGGTCACGCGCGACCTGCGCAGCTTCTGGGAGAACACCTATCCCGAGGTGCGGCGCGAAATGAAGGGACGCTACCCGAAGCATCCCTGGCCCGAGGATCCGTGGAACGCCGTCGCGACCCATCGCGCCAAGCCGCGCGGGAGTTGATCGCCGGTGGCGTGCCGGAAGCGCGTGGGAGCGGCTCCAGCCGCAGGTGCTTTCCCTTTCGCCGCGGCCGCCAGGAGAACGATGGCGCGAAGCGAAAAGCTCGCGGCTGAAGCCGCTCCCACAAGGCGCCGCGATGGACCGCGGCTGCCGACGCGGGCTGCGCTCACGCCGATTCAACGCCGCGGCCGCGACACTGGCCGCCGGCCTCCACATCCGGCACTCCCATGGGCAAACTCGAATCCCTCACCGGCCGCGCGCTCGAGATCGCGGGCAGCGTCGGCGACACCCTCCGCGACCGCGTCCCCGACCGCGCCATCAAGTGGGTCGAGACCGGCGCCGCGCTAGGCGCGCTCAAGACCGGCGGGCGCGTGGCGACGAAGTTCGTGCGCCGCAACCCGGCGGTCGCGATCGCCGGCGCGGTCGGTGCCGGGCTGCTGCTGTACGCAGTGCGCCGCCAGCAGAAGAAGCGCGAACGCGAGGCGCCGATCGAGGGCAAGTCCAGGCGCATCGAGGCACGCAAGGCCGGCGCGCGCGGCCGCGGAGCCGGCACGCGCACGCGCAAGTCGGCGGACGCGGAATAGCCGCAGCCGCATGGCCTGCGGCAGTCCGCGCAGGCAAGCGCAAGGCGCGACCAGGCGCCGCACCGAGGCTGGAATCCATCGCGGCTTCCGATGATGGCGCCGGGCCTGGAAGCGTCGCGGCTTCCACCGCCGGCGCGAGGTGCGTCGCGACGTTCCGTCGTCGGCACCGGGGTGGCAGCGTCGCGGCTTCCGTCGCTAGCGCGAGATGAAGCGTCGCGACTCCATCGCTCCCAGGAGCGGGCGACGCCGCGCCGCTCAGGCCTGCGCCGCGGCCGCCTCCGGCAGTTCGATCACGAACCGCGCGCCGCCGCCCTCGCGGTCCTCGTACCACAGCTGGCCGCCGGCATTGGCGACGATCTGGCGCGCCAGCGACAGCCCGAGCCCGCTCGACATCCCCTGCGCCGGATCGGCCTCGCTCAGCCGCGAGAACGGCTTGAACAGGTCGCGCTGCCTCATCGACGGGATGCCGGGGCCGCGATCCTCGACCACCACCTGCCAGAACCCCGGCGCGCTGCCGCGCACCGACACCTCGATGTCGCTTTCCGGCGCGTACTTCATCGCGTTGCTGACCAGGTTCTCGGTCACCTGGCGCAACACCAGCGCGTCGATCGCCACCGGGCTGCACTGCGCCGGCGCCTGCACGCGCAGTTGCACGCCGCGCCCCTCCAGCTGCAGGCCGTAGCGCTGCGACAGCCACACCAGCACGTCCGGCAGCGGCGCCGCCGCCTCGGCGGGGCCCTGGCGCGCGAGCACATGCGTGGCCTGCGCCTCGAGGTAGCGCTTGATGTAGCCGAGCGCGTCGCGCGCGCTCTCGTGGATCATTTCCAGGTAACGCGGGATGCGCTCCGGGCGCGCGCCGTTGTTGACCAGGATGTCGCTGGCGAACAGCACGCTGGTCAGCGGGTTCTTGAGGTCGTGCGCGACCAGGTTGACCAGTTCCTGACGCTCGCGCGCGACACGCTCCAGGCGGTCGCGGGTCTGCTTGAGGCCGACGTGCGCGTTGACGCGCGCCAGCAGCTCCTCGGGCATGAACGGCTTGGTGACGTAGTCCACCGCGCCGGTGTCGAACGCGCGCAGCAGCAGCTCGCGGTCGTGCGCCGCGGTGAGGAACACCACCGGCAGCCGCAGCAGCTCCGGCCGCTGCTTGATCTGCTCGAGCAGCGCGAAGCCGTCCATGCCGGGCATGATCATGTCGAGCAGCATCAGGTCGGGCGCCTGCTCGGAGGCGATCGCCAGCGCTTCCTCGCCGCTGTCGGCGGTGAGCACCTCGTAGCCGTGGCGCGACAGCAGCGCGCTGACCACCCGCAGGTTGGCCGGCTGGTCGTCGACCACCAGGATGCTGCCGGACGTGGTTGCGGTCGTCGTCGTCATCGGTCCCATGCACTCGCCCTGGCGCGACCCGAAACTGAATGCGTCGGATCGCGCAGGACACGTTAGCAGACTCGAACGCTCCATCCAGCGCGATATCTTGCGCGCGCCGGACCGCGCCGTGCGCGCCGCTGAACGGGTTCAGGAAAATGAAGCCTCGACCTCGCGCCAGCCGCCCGGCGGCAGGTCGCGCAGCGTCCACGGTCCGATCGCCGTGCGCACCAGGCGCAGCGTCGGCAGCCCGACCGCGGCGGTCATGCGCCGCACCTGGCGGTTGCGGCCTTCGCGGATCGCCAGCTCCAGCCAGGCATCGGGCACGGTCTTGCGGAAACGCACCGGCGGATCGCGCGGCCATAGCGGCGGCGGCGCGTCGAGCAGGCGCGCCGCCGCCGGGCGCGTCGGCCCGTCGTTGAGCGTGACGCCATCGCGCAGCGCCTGCAGCTGCGCGGCCGACGGCACGCCTTCGACCTGCACCAGGTAGGTCTTGGCCAGCTTGTGGCGCGGGTCGGTGATGCGGTGCGCGAGCGCGCCGTCATCGGTCAGCAGCAGCAGCCCTTCGCTGTCGTGGTCCAGCCGCCCGGCCGGATACGCGCCCGCCGGCAACCCGAACTCCGCCAGCGTGCGCCGCGGCGGCACGCCGCGGTCGGTGAACTGGCACAGGACGTGGAAGGGCTTGTTGAGGGCGAGGAACATGATGGAACCCCGGGCGGCGCGCAGCGCGTATTCCCGGGTTGTCATCCCGAGCGTAGCGAGGGATCTGCTTCCGTACGTTGAAGGCAGATCCCTCGCTACGCTCGGGATGACAAAATGACGCCGGTTTCGCGTGCTTCCCGGTCCCCGGTTCCTCAGGGTTTGACGAACCGCAGCGTCATCCGGTCGCTCTCGCCGATCGCCTGGTACTTCGCGTCGTCCGCGTCGTCGTGGCGGTTGGTCGGCGGCAGCGTCCACACGCCGTTGGGATGGTCCCTGGTGTCCTTCGGGTTGGCGTTGACCTCGCTGCTCGCGTCGAGGCGGAAGCCGGCGGCCTGCGCCATCGCGATCACCTCCTGCTGGCCGACGTAGCCGGACTTGTCGTCGGCGCCGACGTCGCCCTTGGCGCGGTGCTCGGCGACGCCGAGCACGCCACCCGGCTTGAGCACGGCGAAGAAGCCGCGGAACATGCCTTCGGCCTGGCCGGCGCTGCGCCAGTTGTGCACGTTGCGGAAGGTCAGTACCACGTCCGCCGAGCCCGGCGCGCCGAACACCGGCGCGTTGGGGTCGTAGCCCACCAGCCGCGCACGGTCGAACTGCGCCGGCGCGGCGGCGAACTTCGCCTCCAGCCGCGACTTCGCCTTCTGCTGGTAGTCGCGCCCGCCGCCTTCGACCGCCATCGGGTCGACCACCGCGGCCACGTACTGCCCGTCCTCGCGCAGCAGCGGCGCCAGGATCTCGGCGTACCAGCCGCCGCCGGGGGTGATCTCGACCACCGTCTGCCCCGGCCGCACGCCGAAGAACTCGAGCGTCTGCGCGGGATGGCGGTAGCGGTCGCGCGCCACGTTGGCCGGGTCGCGCCAGCTGCCGGCCACGGCCTGGCGGAGCGCGTCGGCGTCAGCGGCCGGCGCGGCGGCCGCGCTGTCCGCGGTCGCGGCGGCGTTGTCGTCTTCGGCAGAACTCGTCGATGCGCAGGCGGCGAGCGCCGCGGCGAGCGCGCAGGCGGTCAGGAGGTGTCGCATGGCAGTGCTCCGTGGACGGGGTCCGCAAGCGTGCCACAACCGCCGCGCCGGGGTTCGTTGCGGGTCCCCGGGGCTGCATGTGGGAGCGGCTTCAGCCGCGAGCTTTTCGATCGTTGGCCCCGGTGGCAAAAGCTCGCGGCTGAAGCCGCTCCCACGAAGCGCATGCGGGCGTCGTCAGTCCGCTGCCCCGTCCGCCGGCTCCTGCTCCGTGCGCCGCAGGTGCTCGGCCGCCTGTGCGTGCAGCCATGCGCGGAAGGCCTGCAGCCCGCGGTGCGCGGCCGCTTCCGGCGGATACACCAGCCAGTGCGCGTAGCGCGTCTTCAGCCGCCGCTCGGTGAGCGCCACCAGCTGCCCGGAATCGAGCAGCAGACGCGCGCGCGTGAGCCGCCCGAGCGCGACGCCGACGCCGTCGAGCGCGGCGCGGTGGTGCGATTCGGAATCGTCGAACACCGCCGCGTAGCGCGCCGGCGGCTGCCCGCCGAATTCGGCGAACCAGCGCTCCCACTGCCCGTCGGGATCGCCCAGCAGCGGCCATTCGGCCAGCGGCCGCTCGCCCATGCGCGCGACCAGCCTGGGGCTGGCCATCGGCACCAGCCATTCGTCGAACAGGTACTCGGCCACCACGCCCGGCCACTGGCCCAGGCCGATGCGCAGCGCGGCGACCACCTGGGTCTCGCGGGTGAAGTCGACCACGGCCTCGGTCGACTGCAGGCTGATCTCCACCTGCGGCTGCGCGGCGAGGAAGCCGCCCAGCCGCGGCACCAGCCAGGCCGAGGCCATCGACGGCGTCGCGCTGACGACCAGGCGGTCGTCGTGGCGCGCGGCGAAGGGCTGCAGCGCGCGCGCGATCGCGTCCAGGTGCGGGGCGATGCGCTCGAGCAGCTGCTGGCCGTCGGGCGTGAGGCCGACCCCGCGGGCGCGCCGCACCAGCAGCTGCTGGCCCAGCCGCGCCTCCAGCCCGCGCATCTGGTGGCTGAGCGCGCTGACGGTGAGGTTGAGCGACTCGGCCGCGCGCGACAGGTTGCCCAGCCGGGCGGCGGCGACGAAGCCTTGCAGGGCGTGCAGCGGGGGGCGGTTCATGGCCGGGTTCCGGTGCCAGTGATTTGAAATCTATTCAATTCAAACTTGCAAAAGCGTCGCTTTTCCGGAAAAGAGTGTGCGCCTATCTTTCATTCCACTCAAGAAATGCAGGAGTGGACCATGAACATCTACACCGGCCTGCTGTTCAACCACGGCCATCTCCTCGACGCCGCGCTGGCGCGGTCGCTGGCCGCCTCCGGCGACGGCGACGGCCAGTCGGCCGCGCCCGCCCGGCCCGAAGCCAGGCGCCGCGTCGCGGCCGGGCGCGGCTGCCCGCCCAGGGTCTTCCGCCGCGGCGCGATCGCCTCGGTGTGTTCGGTGGCGCTGTCGCCGTTCCGCTGAGGCGCCGGTCCACCCGGGATCCGGCCTCCGTGCCAACCAGGGGAGCCTCGACATGCGATTGCTGCAGACCCTGCTGATGCTGGGCGGCCGGCCGATGACCGCCGGCCACAACGACGACGTCGGCGAGCCGCTGTTCCCGCCCGTGCCGTGCCGGCGCGATGGATCGCGCGGCATGCGCCGTGGCGCCGGACGCGCACGCGGGCGCTTTGCGGCGCCCGCCGGGCCGATGCCCCGCCGGGCATGCTGAGCGACGCCGCCGGCCGGGCGTCGCCACGCGAAGGCGGCGCCATCGCGCGCGTCTGGCACGGCGTCACCCTGGCGGCGGTGGCCGACGACTATCTGGCGTTCCTGCGCGTGCGCGCGATCGGCGACTACCGTGCGACCCCGGGCAACCTCGCCGCGTTCGTGATGCACCGCCGGGAAGGGCGGCTGGCGCATTTCCTCACGGTGAGCCACTGGGCGTCGTGGCAGGCGATCGAGGCCTTCGCCGGCGAGGACGTCGAGCGCGCGCGCTACTACCCGGAAGACGCGGGCTTCCTGCTCGCCTTCGAGCCCACCGTGCGGCACTACCTCGTCGAGCCGGCGGGCTGACGCGCCCGTCGCGCGTCAGGTCGACGGGTCGCGACGCCGCGTCTTCGAGACGCCGGCGACGATGCCGATCCCCAGCAGCACCACCACGCCGACGGCGATCCACTGCGTGGGCACCCCGGCGAGCGAAGCGCCATAGGCCAGCCCGCCGATGATCACCAGCATCCCGATCAGGTAAAGGGCGAACGACGACATGCGGCAGCTCCGGATGGCGGAGCCCGGATCGTAGGCAGGGGGCGGTGTGGGCGGCATGAAAAGGCCGGGGCTCGATCGCCGCGCTGGGCTCTCCGGGCGAAGGGCGATGCCGTTGCCATCACGAGGGCGCGCGCGTGTCACGCGGGCGACCCCGCAACCATTCCCCTTGCCGCCATCCCCGTGAAGGCGGGGATCCAGCGACGTTGCCTTGCAGTAGCCGGCGTCGGAGACGTTGCTCTCGGTCGGACGAACGTCCATGGATCCCCGCCTTCGCGGGGATGACGGCAAAAGCAGGCGTGATGGCGGAAGAGGGGGCGATCCGCGGAAGAGAGAGACGACGGCGGAAGAATGGAAAACGAAGGAGATGGGCGGCGGCGGGGAGGTCCGATGACGGCGCCCTCCCCGCAAACCCGCCTGCTCAGCCGCGCCCCAGCGTCTCCAGCGCCGCGTTGAGCGTTGCGCTCGGCCGCATCGCGGCGGCCGCCTCCGCGGGGTCGGGGCGGTAGTAGCCGCCGATGTCGACCGGCTTGCCCTGCACCGCGGCCAGCTCGGCGACGATCGTGGCCTCGTTGTCGGCCAGCGCCTTCGCCAGCGGCGCGAACGCGGCCTTGAGCGCGGCGTCGGCGTCCTGCGACGCCAGCGCCTGCGCCCAGTACAGCGCGAGGTAGAAGTGGCTGCCGCGGTTGTCGATGCCGCCGAGCTTGCGCGAGGGCGACTTGTCGTTATCGAGGAACCGGGCATTGGCGGCGTCGAGCGCGTCGGCCAGCACTTTCGCGCGCGCGTTGCCGGTGGTCTCGGACAGGTGCTCGAGCGAGGCGGCCAGCGCCAGGAACTCGCCCAGCGAATCCCAGCGCAGGTAGTCCTCCGCCACGAACTGCTGCACGTGCTTGGGCGCCGAGCCGCCGGCGCCGGTCTCGAACAGGCCGCCGCCGGCCATCAGCGGCACGATCGACAGCATCTTCGCGCTGGTGCCCAGCTCCATGATCGGGAACAGGTCGGTGAGGTAGTCGCGCAGCACGTTGCCGGTGACGGAGATGGTGTCCTCGCCGCGGCGGATGCGTTCGAGCGACAGCCGCATCGCCTCGACCGGCGACAGGATGCGGATGTCCAGCCCCGCGGTGTCGTGGTCCTCGAGATACGCCTCGACCTTGCGCGCGACGTTGGCGTCGTGCGCGCGCTGCGGGTCGAGCCAGAACACGGCCGGCGTGCCGCTCAGCCGCGCGCGGTTGACCGCGAGCTTCACCCAGTCGCGGACCGGCGCGTCCTTGGTCTGGCACATGCGCCAGATGTCTCCGGCGTGGACCTCGTGCGTCATCAGCGCGTTGCCGGCCTCGTCGAGCACGCGCACGGTACCGTCGGCGGGGATGCGGAAGGTCTTGTCGTGGCTGCCGTACTCCTCGGCCTTCTGCGCCATCAGGCCGACGTTGGGCACGCTGCCCATCGTCGCCGGGTCGAACGCGCCGTTGGCCCTGCAGTCGGCGAGCACCGCCTGGTAGATGCCGGCGTAGCAGCGGTCCGGGATCACCGCCTTGGTGTCCTGCAGCTCGCCCTTCGCGTTCCACATCCGGCCCGAGTCGCGGATCATCGCCGGCATCGAGGCGTCGACGATCACGTCCGACGGCACGTGCAGGTTGGTGATGCCCTTGTCGGAGTTCACCATCGCCACGCCCGGGCGCTCGCCGTACAGCGCGTCGATCTCCGCGGTGATTTGCGCCGCGACGTCGGTGGGCAGCGACGGCAGGCGCGCGTACAGGTCGCCGATGCCGTTGTTCGGGTCGAAGCCGGCTTCGTCGAGCGCGGCGCGGTGCTTGTCGAGCACCGGTCTGTAGAACGCCTCGACCGCGATGCCGAACATGATCGGGTCGGAGACCTTCATCATCGTCGCCTTCAGGTGCAACGAGAACAGCACGCCCTGCGCGCGCGCATCGCTGATCTGTTCGTCGACGAAGCGCGACAGCGCGGCGGCGTCCATCGTCGCCGCGTCGACCAGCTCGCCGGCCTGCACCGCGATGCCGGTCTTGAGCATGTGGCGGCGGCCGTCGCGGCCTTCCAGCTCGATGCGCAGGTTGCCGGCGCTGGCGATCTCCACCGACTGCTCGCTGCCGTAGAAGTCGCCGCCGTCCATGTGCGCGACGTGCGACTTCGAGTCCTGCGTCCACTTGCCCATGCGGTGCGGGTGCTTGCGCGCGTAGGCCTTCACCGAGGCCGGCGCGCGGCGGTCGGAGTTGCCCTCGCGCAGCACCGGGTTGACCGCGCTGCCCCTGACGCGGTCGTAGCGCGCCTTGGCCTCGCGCTCGGCCTCGTCGCGCGGCTCGTCGGGATAGGCCGGCAGCGCGAAGCCCTGTTCCTGCAGCTCGGCGATCGCGGCCTTGAGCTGCGGCACCGAGGCGCTGATGTTGGGCAGCTTGATGATGTTGGCCTCCGGCGTGGTCGCCAGCTTGCCGAGCTCGGCGAGGTCGTCGGCCACGCGCTGCCCTTCGCGCAGCGCCTCCGGGAACTGCGACAGGATCCGCGCGGCCAGCGAGATGTCGCGGGTCTGGACGTCGACGCCGGCGGTGGCCGCGTAGGCCTGCACGATCGGCAGCAGCGACTGCGTGGCCAGCCAGGGCGCTTCGTCGGTGAGGGTGTAGAGGATCGTCGGGGTCTGGGGCATGGGTTCGGCTCGGTGCGGAGGAGGGCCTCGGCGCCGGCCGCGCCGGCGCCGGGAAGGGCGCGTGGAAGCGGCCATTGTCGCGGTTTGCCCAGCGCCGGGCAAAACCGCGCCGGTGCGGCGCGGCCCTGCCGGGGCCACGTCCGGCACAGCCACGCGCCATGACATGCCGGTGCCGGCGAGGCTAGCGTGTCGGCACGTCGACGGAGGCCGCGCCATGCAGCGAACACGACTCTTCCTGGCCGCGTGCCTGTGCGCGGCGGCGTTGCCGTCGGCGGCGCAGCAAGCGGCGCCGACGACAACGGATGCGCCGCCCTGCGCGTCGCCACCGGCGCACGCGTTCGACTTCTGGCTCGGCGACTGGGACGTGACGCGCCCGGACGGCGCGCCCGCCGGCCGCAGCCACGTGGAGGCGATCCTCGACGGCTGCGTGGTGTTCGAGCACTGGACCAGCGCGACGCCGCCGTACGCAGGCAAGAGCCTGAACGTCTTCAACCGCGCCACCGGGCGCTGGGAGCAGTTCTGGGTCGACAACGCGGGCGCGCGGCTGCACCTGGCCGGTGGTTTCGCCGGCGGCCGCATGGTGCTGTCCGGCGAGCAGGACAAGCCGGACCCGAAGACCGGCGTCGTGCAGCGCGAGCGCATCACCTGGACGCCGAATGCCGACGGCAGCGTGCGCCAGCTATGGGAATCCTCCAGCGATGGCGGCCGCAGCTGGACGGTCGCGTTCGACGGCCTGTACCGGAAGGCGGCGTCGCGCTGACCGTCGGCCAGGGATGTTGTGGGAGCGGCTTCAGCCGCGAGCTGCTTGCCCCGAAAAGCTCGCGGCGAAGCCGCTCCCACGAAGAAGCGGGGTGGCCTTGATCCGCCGGTGCGCGGCGCCGCGTGCTCGCGGGTCGCCCGAATCGCAAGATCGGAACTGGCCGTCGGCCGTCGCGTGGACGATCATCGGGCGCTCCGCCACCGGAGCCATGCCGATGCCCCGTTCCATCCTACCCGCGATGGCCGCGGCCTGCCTGGCCGCGATGTCCGCTTCCGGCGTCGCGCATGCCGGCGCACCCGCCGATCCGCCGTCGCCGGCGTGCGCGGGGCCGGAATACCGCGCCTTCGATTTCCAGCTCGGCCAGTGGCAGCTCACCGACGCCGACGGACAGCCAGCGGGCGTGATCCGCAACACCGCGATCCTCGGTGGCTGCGCGATCGCCGAGGAGTACGTCGACGAACCCAACGGCAGCCGCGGCGTGAGCACCAGCGCGTGGGATCCGGCGACGAAGTCCTGGCGGCAGTACTGGGCCAGCAACGGCGGCTGGACGTTGCTGCTCGAGGACGGGCGTCGCGAAGGCGATCGCTTCGTGATGACCGGCGTGATGCCCAGCCGCGAGACCGGCAAGCCGCAGCGGCAGCGCGCGACCTGGTTCATCGGCGACGACGGCAAGGTGCGGCGGCAGCTGTGGGAGCAGTCCGACGACGGCGTCACGTGGAAGACGCATTTCGATGCGAGGTATCGCGCGCTGCCGTGAGGGTTGTGTGGCTCTTCGCGTTGCCGCGGACTTTTTCTGCTTGATCACACGCTGCACAGCGACCTGACGGGCCCCGGCGCGACCGGGAGGCCTTTGGGGCGAATGTCCCCCGGCGCCGGCCTTTGGCCGACGCCTCCTCCTTTATTTCGCCCCAAAGGCCTCCCGGCCGCGCCGGGGCTCTGATCGCAGGCTTGCCGAAAACAGCGACGTACGTCGGGCCTACGCGCCCGACGCCCCTCCTTTATTTCGCACCCAAGGGCATCCGCACCCGGCGCACCGGTCATCCAGCGGACGCAGCGCTTTTCCTTGACCGGTAGAGCAGAAGAAATGAAGAACGCCCGCGTTGGACGCGGGCGTTCGGGTGGCGCTGCGAACCTCTTGCGGGGATGACTGGCGACAAGGGCGGGCACGCGAGGCGCGCCCGCCCAAAGGCGTCACTTCACCTCGAAGTCCTTGCTCTGCACCACGTTGCCGTCGAGCGAGATCTCCACCTTGTACTTGCCGGCCGGGAAGCCGTCGGGCTTGGAGATGTGGAACTCGGTCGTGCCCGGGCCCATCAGGTTGAGGTCCTTGCTCTCCTCGTTGACGACCTGGCCGTCCTGGAACGACCACTTCGCGGTCAGCTTGCCGGGCACGGTCGCGGCCGCGTCGCTGGTGCTGGTGGCGACCGAGGCGTAGATCGTGTCCTTGGGCGCGAACGTGGTCGACGGCGTGGCGACCTTCATGTCGGCGCCGACGGCGTTGCCGAGGTCGACCGAGGACACCGACGCGGTGGCGGCGGGCGCCGGGGCCGGCGTCGTCGGGGCGGGGGCAGCGGGCTCGCTGGCGGCCGGCGGCGTCACCGCGGCTTCTTCCTTCTTCTTGCAGCCGACCAGGGCCAGCGTGCCGAACAGGGCGGCGGCGATCGCGATATTGAGCGTCTTGCGGGTCATGGAATGTCTCCGTACGGATGGAAAGGGTGCGATGGACCGGTATGCGCGTCGCGCTTCAGTCGGCCGCGGGGATCTTCAGCACCTGGCCCGGCTTGATCAGGTCGGGGTCGTCGAGCTGGTCGCGGTTGGCCTCGAAGATGCGGTTCCAGGCGTTGGCCTTGCCGTAGAACTGCCTGGCGATGTGGGACAGCGTGTCGCCCTTCTGCACGGTGTAGGTCTGTTCGGCGCCGGCGGCGCTTTCCTCGGTGCTCGAGGAGCCGCCCTGCACGTTGGAGAAGTCGGCCTTGGGCGCGGCCGCCTCGGTGCTGGACGAACCGCCCTTGACGTTGGAGAAATCGGCCTTCTTCTCGCCGCTGCCCGGCGCGAGCGACAGCGAAGACGGATCGTTGGGGTTGTTGGGATTGCTCATCGGGGCCTCCTGTGCCGCGTATGCGGACGGCAGCCTCCCACGGTGCCTGTTAAGAAAACATCGCGCCCGGCGCGGGGCCCGAAGCGGCGTTCATTGCCGTTCGTCGCGTCCGATCGGCGGCGTCGGCAGGCCGGGCGATGCACGCCATGGATTGATGTCGAGGCCGCCGCGGCGCGTGTAGCGCGCCTCTACCGACAGTTGCCGCGGCCGGCAGCGCGCCATCACGTCGACGAAGATCCGCTCCACGCACTGCTCGTGGAATTCGGCGTGCTCGCGGAACGAGACCAGGTAGCGCAGCAGCCCGGCGCGCTCGATGCGCGGGCCGCGGTAGGCGATGCGCACGCCGGCCCAGTCGGGCTGGCCGGTGACCGGGCAGTTGGACTTGAGCAGGTCCGAGCGCAGGGTTTCCTCCACGATGGCGCCGTCGTCGGCCTGCAGGTAGTCCGGCCTCGGATGGTCGTAGGCGTCGCAGTCGACGTCCAGCGCGTCGATCGACGCCGCCTCATCCGCGCCCGCGCCGGCCATGGGCGGCAGGCCGAACGCGACCGCGACCGGCGCGCCCGCGGCGCGCGAGAGGTCGCCGGCGATGCGCGCGCGCACCGCCTGCGCATCGTCGAAGCGCGCGCCGTTGAGCGAGTTGAGGTAGAGCTTGAGCGACTTCGACTCGACCAGGCTGGGCGAATCGGCCGGCACCGTGAACGTGGCGGTGGCGACCACCGGCTTGCCGCGCGCGTCCAGCCAGCCCAGCTCGTAGGCGTGCCAGCGGTCGTGGCCGGTGAACGGCAGCGCGGCATCGTCGTGCAGGCCGAGCGCGGCGCGGCCGTGCGCACGCGCGATCGGGAACAGCAGCGACGGGTCGTAGCCGCGCGGATATTCGACCGTGCGGCCGAGCGGGAGGTCGTGGGGCGCCATGGCGCGATTCTAGCGCGGGGCCCTTGCGCGCCGCGCCGGCGCGGCGCGGGATTCGACCGCGGGATTCGACCGCAAGCGGCGGAGCGCGCGCCCCGCCCACGCACGGCAACCTGCGCGCCTGTCCACCGCGGAGCCCGCCATGCTGACCCTGTACGACTACCTGCCCTCGCGCAACGCCTGGAAGGTGCGCCAGCTGCTGCACCACCTGCAGCTGCCGCACCGCATCGAGCCGGTCTCGATCTTCGAAGGCGAGGGGCGGCGCGAGGCCTTCCTGCGCGTCAACCCGACCGGCACGGTGCCGGCGATCGCGCTCGACGACGGTCGCGTGCTCGCCGAATCGAACGCGATCCTGTGCTTCCTCGCCGACGGCACGCCGTACCTGCCCGGCGACGCGTTCGGCCGCGCGAAGGTCTGGCAGTGGATGAGCTTCGAGCAGGAACGCATCGAAAGCCAGCTCGGCGCGCTGCGCTACTGGACGATGACCGGCAAGCTGTCGCGGCGCCCCGAGGCGCTGGTGGCGATCAAGCGCAAGGCCGCCACGCGCGCGCTGGCGCTGCTCGACGCCGGGCTGGCGACGCGCGACTTCATCGCCGGCGACGCGTACACGGTCGCCGACATCGCGGTGTTCGCCTACGCCAGCCGCGCCGACGAGGCCGACGGGTTGTCGCTGCAGCCGTATCCGCGCCTGCGCGACTGGATCGGGCGCGTGCGCGCGCAGCCGGGCTTCCTCGACGAGGCGTTCCCGTACTCGATCGACCCGCATGCCGCGGGCGAGTTGCCGTAGGCCGCCGACCCCGTGGGAGCGGCTTCAGCCGCGAGCTTTTCGTCCCATCGGCATCGCAGGAGGGGCTCGCGGCTGAAGCCGCTCCCACGACGCACCGGGTCTACGCGCCGCTGGCCTGCGCGCCGCCCTCCAGGAAATCCAGCGTCGCCTGCAGCATCGCGCGCAGCCCGACGTCGAGCGCCGATTCGTCGAGCAGGAACTTCGGCGAGTGGTTGCTCGGCGCGGTGGCGGGGTCGATGCCCTTCGCCGTCGCGCCGACGAAGAAGAACATCGACGGCACTTCCTTGGCATAGAACGCGAAGTCCTCCGCGCCCATCTGCAGCGGCGGCTCGTAGACGTTGCCGGCGCCGACCACCGCCTGCAGGCTCGGCAGCATGCGCGCGGTCAGCGCGGGGTCGTTGACGGTCACCGGGTTGCCGTCGCGGTCGGGCACGCGCGCCTGCGCGGTGGCGCCGTGGGCGGCGGCCACGTGCTCGGCGACGTTCCTGAGGTCGGCGAAGACCTGCTGGCGCACGCCTTCGTCGAAGGTGCGGATGGTGCCGACCATGTCGACGCCGTCGGGGATGATGTTGTAGCGGATGCCGCCCTTGATCGCGCCGAAGGTGACCACCGCCGGCAGCTTCGAGATGTCGGTGCGGCGGCTGACGATGGTCTGCGCGCTGGAAATCAGGTCGGCGCTGGCGACGATCGGGTCGATGCCGTTCCACGGCGCCGAGCCGTGGGTCTGGCGGCCCTGGACGTGGATGCTGAAGCGGTCGGAGGCCGCCATCGCCGGCCCGCTGCGCACCGCGATCTTCCCGGCCTGCACGCTCGAGAACACGTGCAGCCCGAACATCGCGTCCGGCTTGAAGTCCTTGAACAGGCCCTCGGCGAGCATCAGCGACGCGCCGCCCTTCTCGTCGCCCGGTGCGCCCTCCTCGGCGGGCTGGAACACCAGCATCACCTCGCCGGGCAGCGTGTCGCGCATCGCCACCAGCGCGTCGGCCACGCCGAGCAGGATCGCGGTGTGGGCGTCGTGGCCGCAGGCGTGCATCACCCCGGTCTGCTCGCCGTTGAAGGTGGTGGTGACCTTCGAGGCGAACGGCAGGCCGGTCTGCTCGGCGACCGGCAGCGCGTCCATGTCGGCGCGCAGCGCGAGCCTGGGCCCGGGCCGGCCGCCCTTGATGATCGCGACCACGCCGTGGCGGGCGATCCCGGTGCGCGGCGCCAGGCCGAGCGCGCGCAGGTGCTCGGCGACCTTCGCCGCGGTGCGCTCCTCGCGGTTCGAGAGCTCCGGGTGGGCATGGAAGTCGCGCCGCCACTCGACCACCGGCTGGCGCAGCTTCTGCGCGGCGGCGGCGACCTCGGCGCGCTGCACGGCCTCGGCGGCGTGCAGCGACGGCGCGGCCAGCAGCAGCGCGGCCAGCAGCGGGACGGTACGGATCATGGCGCTCTCCCCGGGGCGTGAAGTCGCGCCAATGTAACCGACGGTCCGCGGGCCGCGTGGCGGGCAGTCGCGCCCCGCCGCGGTCGCGTCAACGCGCGCGGCCATCGCGCGTTCCCGTTCCCGGTCGTTAGTCGCGCGCGCGGATCCCGCGCCGTCACGCTGAACCAAACCGTCCCACCGCAGTCTGAGCAGCGGTGCGCGCGCCACGCGTCGCCCGCGCCCGATATCCTGTGCGGCCGCCGCGGCGCCCCGCGCCCGCCATCCCGCATTCCCCCGGAGTTTCCCGCATGCCACGTCCCTGGAAGATCGCGCTGTCCGTCCTCGCGGCGCTGCTGGTGCTGGTGGTGGTCGTCCGCTGCGCGGGCCAGCGCAGCGACGATGACGGCGCGCGCGGCGGCCGCGACGGTGGCGACGATGCACCGGTGGCGGTCACCGTGCAGCCGGCGCTGAAGCAGGACGTGCCGGTGTACCTGACCGCGCAGGGCACGGTATCGGCGCTCAATACGGTCACCGTCAACCCCCAGGTCGGCGGCCAGCTGCTGAGCGTGGATTTCCGCGAGGGCCAGGCGGTGGAGAAGGGCGACCTGCTGGCGCGGATCGACCCGCGCAGCCTGCAGGCCAGCTACGACCAGGCCGCGGCCGCGCGCCGCCAGGCGCAGGCGCAGCTGGCGACCGCGCAGTCCAACTACGCGCGCTCGAGCGACCCGGCGTACCGCCAGTACGTGTCCAAGCTCGACCTCGACACCCTGCGCAACCAGGTCGGGCAGTACACCGCGGCGGTCGCCTCGGCCGAGGCGACGATGCGCGAGGCGCAGGTGCAGCTGCAGTACGCGCGCATCGTCGCGCCGATCTCCGGCATCACCGGCATCCGCGGCGTCGACCCGGGCAACATCGTCGGCACATCGACCCAGATCGTCACCATCACCCAGGTGCGGCCGATCCACGTGTTGTTCGACCTGCCGGAGAAGCAGCTCGACGCGGTGCGCGCAGCGCAGGCAAAGGCGCCGCTGCAGGTGGCCGCGCTCGACCGCACGGACCAGCACGTCCTGGTCGGCGACGGCAGGCTGGACGTGATCGACAACCAGATCAACGCCTCCACCGCCACCTTCCGCCTGCGCGCGCTGTTCCCCAACGCCGACGGCGCGCTGTGGCCCGGCCAGTTCGTCAACGTGCGGCTGCGCCTGCGCACGCTGCCGGGCGCGATCGTGGTGCCGGCGCAGGCGGTGCAGCGCGGCGCCGACGGCGACTACGTCTACGTGGTGCGGGCCGACAGCACAGTCGCGCAGAAGCCGGTGGTGCAGGGCGGCGAGGTCGACGACAGCCACGTGGTGGTCGCCAAGGGGCTGGCCGCGGGCGAGCGCGTGGTGACCGAGGGCCAGTTCCGGCTCAAGGCGGGCACGAAGGTCAACGCGCTCGCGCCCGGGCAGGCGCCGCCGGCGCCGACCGAGGCCGAGCTCAAGGCCGCGCAGCAGGGCAAGGGCGGCCGCGGCCGCCGCGGCGGCCCGCCGCGCTGAGCGCGCCGCCGACCCCGTCACCAGGCCAGGGAGCTTCCGTGGGTTTCTCGACGTTGTTCATCCGCCGCCCGATCGCCACCACCCTGCTGATGGTGGGCGTGATGCTGCTGGGCGTGGTCGGCTACCAGAAACTGCCGGTGTCGGCGCTGCCGGAGATCGACGCGCCCAGCCTGGTCGTCACCACCCAGTACCCCGGCGCCAGCGCGCAGACGATGGCCTCGCTGGTGACCACGCCGCTGGAGCGCCAGCTCGGGCAGATCTCCGGCCTGGAGCTGATGACCTCGGATTCGTCGGCCGGGCTGTCGACGATCATCCTGCAGTTCGCGATGGACCGCGACATCGACATCGCCGCGCAGGACGTGCAGGCGGCGATCCGGCAGGCGACGCTGCCGTCCTCGCTGCCCTACCAGCCGGTCTACAACCGGGTGAACCCGGCCGACGCGCCGATCCTCACCCTCAAGCTGTCCTCCGACACCCGCGCGCTGCGCGAGGTCAACGACTACGCCGACTCGATCCTCGCCCAGCGCCTGTCGCAGGTGCAGGGCGTGGGGCTGGTGTCGATCGCCGGCAACGTGCGCCCGGCGGTGCGCATCCAGGCCAATCCGGCGCAGCTGGCGAACATGGGACTGACGCTCGAAAGCCTGCGCAGCGCGCTGACCCAGGCCAACGTCAGCGCGCCCAAGGGCTCGCTCAACGGCAAGACCCAGAGCTACAGCATCGGCACCAACGACCAGCTCACCGACGCGGCGCAGTACAACGACGTCATCGTCAGCTACAAGGACGGCGCGCCGGTGCGGCTGCGCGACGTGGCGCGCGTGGTCGACGGCGTCGAGAACGACCAGATCGCGGCCTGGGCGGACGGCGCGCCCGCGGTGCTGCTCGAGGTGCGGCGCCAGCCCGGCGCCAACATCGTCAAGACCGTCGAGAACATCCGCGCGATCCTGCCGCAGCTGCAGGCGCTGCTGCCGGCGGACGTCAAGCTGGACGTGTTCTCCGACCGCACCGTCACCATCCGCGCCTCGGTGCACGATGTGCAGTTCACCCTCGTGCTCACCATCTGCCTGGTGGTGGCGGTGATCTTCGTGTTCCTGCGCCGGCTGTGGGCGACGGTCATCCCGTCGGTGGCGGTGCCGCTGTCGCTGCTGGGCACGTTCGGGGTGATGGCCTTCGCCGGGATGTCGCTCGACAACCTGTCGCTGATGGCGCTGACGGTGGCGACCGGCTTCGTGGTGGACGACGCGATCGTGATGATCGAGAACATCGTGCGCTACATCGAGAAGGGCATGGACAGCCGCGAGGCCGCCGAGACCGGCGCGAAGGAAATCGGCTTCACCGTGCTGTCGCTGACGGTGTCGCTGATCGCGGTGTTCCTGCCGCTGCTGCTGATGCCGGGGGTGACCGGACGGCTGTTCCACGAGTTCGCCTGGGTGCTGTCGATCGCGGTCGCGATCTCGATGCTGGTCTCGCTCACGCTCACGCCGATGATGTGCGCCTACCTGCTCAAGCCCGACGCGCTGCCCGAGGGCGAAGACGCGCACGAGCGCGCGCTGGCCGGCGGCCACCGGAACCTGTGGACGCGCACCCTGGGCCTGTACGAGCGCACGCTGGACTGGGTGCTGGGCCACCAGCGCCTGATGCTGTGGGTGGCCTCGGCGACCGTGGTGCTGACCATCGTGCTGTACGTGCTGATCCCCAAGGGCCTGCTGCCGGAGCAGGACACGGGGCTGATCACGGGCGTGGTGGTGGCCGACCAGAACGTCGCCTTCGAGCAGATGCAGCAGCGCACCCAGGCGGTGGCCGCGGCGCTGCGCGCCGACCCGGCGGTGACCGGCGTCGCCGCCTTCATCGGCGCCGGCAGCATGAACCCCACCCTCAACCAGGGCCAGCTGAGCATCGTGCTCAAGGACCGCGGCGACCGCGACGCCCTGGGCGCGATCCTGCCGCGGCTGCAGCGCGCGGTGGACGACGTGCCCGGCGTGGCGCTGTACCTCAAGCCGGTGCAGGACGTCACCCTGGACACGCGCGTGGCCGCCACCGAGTACCAGTACTCGCTGGCCGACGTCGATGGCGCGGAGCTGGCCAGGCACGTCGCGCGCATGACCGATGCGCTGCGCAGGCGCCCGGAGCTGGCCGACGTCGGCAACAACCTCGCCGACGCCGGCCGCGCGCTGCAGCTCACCGTCGACCGCGACAAGGCCAGCGTGCTCGGCGTGCCGATGCAGACCATCGACGACACCCTGTACGACGCCTACGGCCAGCGCCAGATCTCGACCATCTTCACCCAGCTCAACCAGTACCGCGTGGTGCTGGAGGTGGCGCCGGAGTTCCGCACGCCGACCGCGCTGCTCGACCAGGTGGCGGTGGCCAGCCGCGGCGGCGGCGCGCTGACCGGCAGCAACGCCACCACGTTCGGCCAGGTCGCCTCGAGCAACTCGTCCACCGCCACCGGCATCGGCCAGGCCAACACCGGCATCGACCTGGGCAGCGGCGGCAACATCCCGCTGTCCGCGCTGGCCGACGCGAAGGTGACCAGCGCGCCGCTGGTGGTCAGCCACCAGCAGCAGCTGCCGGCGGTGACGATCTCGTTCAACGTCGCGCCCGGGTACTCGCTGTCGCAGGCGGTCAAGGCGATCGAGGAAACCCGGGACGAGGCCGACCTGCCGCCGCAGGTGCACGCGCAGTTCGTCGGCAAGGCCGCCGAGTTCTCGGCCAGCCAGACCGACGTGGTGTGGCTGCTGCTGGCCGCGCTGGCGGTGATCTACATCGTGCTGGGCGTGCTCTACGAGAGCTACATCCACCCGTTGACCATCATCTCCACGCTGCCGCCGGCGGGCGTGGGCGCGCTGCTGGCGCTGCTGCTGTTCGGCATGAGCCTGTCGGTGGACGGGATCGTCGCGATCATCCTGCTGATCGGCATCGTCAAGAAGAACGCGATCATGATGATCGACTTCGCGATCGACGCGCAGCGCGAGGGGATGGCGCCGTTCGACGCGATCCGGCGCGCCTGCCTGCTGCGCTTCCGCCCGATCATGATGACCACCGCGGCGGCGATGCTCGGCGCGCTGCCGCTGGCGCTGGGCACCGGCATCGGCTCGGAGCTGCGGCGCCCGCTGGGCGTGGCGATCGTCGGCGGCCTGCTGCTGTCGCAGCTGGTGACGTTGTACACCACGCCGGTGATCTACCTTTACATGGAGCGCTTCTCCGAGTGGTCGCGGCTGCGTCGCGAGCGGCGCGCCGCGGCGCGGATGCAGGCGGCGCGGCCGTGAGCGGGACGCGTTCCATTGTCATCCCGACCCCGGACTTGATCCGGGGGAGGGATCTTCGCTTGCGATGCGAGATCCCTCGCTACGCTCGGGATGACAGCCGGGAATGCGGCGCGGCATGAACATCTCCGCCCCCTTCATCACCCGCCCGGTCGGCACCACGCTGCTGGCGCTGGGCCTGTTCTTCGCCGGGCTGATCTGCTACCTGCGGCTGGGCGTGGCGGCGCTGCCGAGCCTGGACATCCCGGTGGTGTTCGTCTCGGCCAGCCAGTCCGGCGCCAGCGCCGACACCATGGCCGCCACCGTCACCGCGCCGCTGGAGCGACACCTGGGCCAGGTGCCGGGCATCGACTCGATGCGCTCGAACAGCTCGGAAGGCCGCAGCACGGTGTTCATGATGTTCCAGGGCGACCGCGACATCGATTCGGCCGCGCAGGACGTGCAGGCGGCGATCAACGCCGCCGTCGCCGACCTGCCGTCGGGGATGGGCACGCCGACCTACCAGAAGGCCAATCCCAACGACGACCCGGTCATCGCGCTCGCGCTCACTTCCGGCACGCAGTCGGTCACCGACCTGTACAACGTCGCCGACACCCTGCTCGCGCAGCGCCTGCGCCAGATCGCCGGCGTGTCCTCGGTCGACATCGCCGGCGCGTCGACGCCGGCGGTGCGGGTGGACGTCAACCTGCGCGCGCTCAACGCGCTGGGGCTGACGCCCGACGACCTGCGCAACGCGATCCGCGCCGCCAACGTGGTCTCGCCGCTGGGCTTCCTGTCCGACGGCGACACCCGGATGGCGATCCTGGCCAACGACTCGGTGCGCAGGGCCGCCGACTTCGCCGACGTCGCGATCGCCAGCACCGGTGGCCGCACGGTGCGGCTCAAGGACGTCGCCGAGGTCTACGACGGCCAGCAGGACGCCTACCAGGCGGCCTGGTTCAACGGCCGCAAGGGCGTGCTGATGTACGTCTACATGCGCAGCGGCGCCAACGTGGTCGCCACCGTCGACCGCGTCCAGGCGCAGCTGCCGGTGCTGCGCGCCTACCTGCGCGCGGGCACCACGCTCACGCCGTACTTCGACCGCACCCCGACCATCCGCGCCTCGCTCGCCGAGGTGCAGATCACGCTGCTGATCTCGCTGGCGATGGTGGTGCTGACGATGGCGCTGTTCCTGCGCCGGCTGGCGCCGACCCTGATCGCTGCGGTCGCGGTGCCGCTGTCGCTGGCCGGCGCGGCGGTGGCGATGTACGTGCTCGGCTACACGCTCAACAACCTTACCCTGCTGGCGCTGGTGATCGCGATCGGCTTCGTGGTCGACGATGCGATCGTGGTGATCGAGAACGTTTCGCGCCACCTCGACGCCGGCATGTCGCGGCTGGAGGCGGCGCGCACCGGCGCGCGCGAGATCGGCTTCACCATCGTCTCGATCACCGCCTCGCTGGTGGCGGTGTTCGCGCCGATCCTGTTCGCCGGCGGCATGCTGGGTGCGTTCTTCCGCGAATTCACCGTGACCCTGGTCGCGGCGATCGTGGTCTCGATGGTGGTGTCGCTGACGCTGACGCCGGCGCTGTGCGGGCGCTTCCTCGAGCCGCACGCGGCGCACGCGGGCGAGTCGCGGCTGGGCCGCTGGCTCGACGCCGTCCACGCCGGGATGCTGCGCGTGTACGTGCGCGCGCTGGACTTCGCGCTGCGCCACGCGCTGGCGCTGGCGGTGACGCCGCTGCTGATGATCGTGGCGACGTTCTACCTCGCCGGCGCGGTGCAGAAGGGCTCGTTCCCGCCGCAGGACACCGGGCTGATCTGGGGCCGCGCGAGCTCCAGCGCGACGGTGTCGTTCGCCGACATGGTCGAGCGCCAGCGGCGGATCAGCGACATGCTCCTGGCCGACCCGGCGGTGAAGGTGGTCGGCGTGCGCCTGGGCAGCAGCCGGCAGGGCTCGAGCGCCTCGTTCAACATCCAGCTCAAGTCGCGCGACGAGGGCCGGCGCGAGAGCACCAGCGACGTGCTGGCGCGGCTGAGCGCCAAGGCCGACCGCTTCCCGGACCTGCAGGTGCGGCTGCGCGCGATCCAGGACCTGCCCAGCGGCGGCGGCGGCGGCACCAGCCAGGGTGCGCAGTACCGCGCGACGCTGCAGGGCAACGACAGCGTGCAGCTCGCGCAGTGGCTGCCCAGGCTCGCCGCGGTGCTCAAGCAGAATCCGAAGCTGCGCGACGTCGGCACCGACGTCGACGAGGGCGGCCTGCGCCAGAACATCGTCATCGACCGCGCCACCGCCGCGCGCCTGGGCGTGTCGATCGGCGCGATCGACGGCGCGCTGTACGGCGCCTTCGGCCAGCGCCAGGTCTCGACCATCTACGCCGACCTCAACCAGTACGGCGTGGTGGTCAACGCGTTGCCCTCGCAGACCGCGACGCCCGCCGCGCTCGAGGACATCCATGTGCCCGCGTCCGGCGGCACGATGGTGCTGCTGTCGGCGCTCGCCCACCAGGAGCCGGGCCTGGCGCCGTCGCAGATCCAGCACCAGGACCAGTACACGGTGATGGACCTGAGCTACAACCTCGCGCCCGGCGTGAGCGAGGGCGAGGGCGACGCCATCGTCAAGGCCGCGGTCGAGGGCCTGCGCATGCCCGGCGACATCCGCCTGGCCGAGGAAGGCGGCTTCCGCCAGGCGCTCAAGCCGGCCGGGATGCTGCTGTTGCTGGTCGCGGCGATCGCCACCGTCTACATCGTGCTCGGCATGCTCTACGAGAGCCTGGTGCACCCGGTCACCATCCTCTCGACGCTGCCGGCCGCGGGCATGGGCGCGCTGCTCGCGCTCTGGGCGACGCGCACCGAGCTGTCGGTGATCTCGATGATCGCGCTGGTGCTGCTGATCGGCATCGTCAAGAAGAACGCGATCATGATGATCGACTTCGCCCTGGTCGCCGAGCGCGAACACGGCAAGGCGCCGGCGGACGCCGCGCGCGAGGCCTGCATCATCCGCTTCCGCCCGATCATGATGACCACGATGGTGGCGATCCTGGCCGCGCTGCCGATCGCGATCGGCCTGGGCGAGGGCTCGGAGCTGCGGCGTCCGCTGGGCATCGCGATGATCGGCGGCCTGCTGGTCTCGCAGAGCCTGACCCTGCTCAGCACCCCGGCGCTGTACGTGATCTTCTCCTGCCTGCGCCAGCGCTGGCACGCGCGCCGCGCACGCCGCCGCGAACGGCGCCTTCAGGCCGCCACCTAATCGGGCCCCCGCGCGGGTCGCGGTTCGCCACGGAGGGAAACGGCATTTGCCACGGATGAACACGGATGAGCACGGATAGGGCAACTGCTAGTGGCTTGTTCTGATCCGTGTCCATCCGTGCAGATCCGTGGCCAAAATCCGACGTCGTGCAAGGCTCAGAAGGCGTGGTCGAAGCCCACCGCGCCCTGCACGCCGACCTGGTAGGCCGACACGCGCCGCTCGAAGAAGTTGGCCAGCTCCTGCACGTCCTGCAGCTCCATGAACGGGAACGGGTTGCGCGCGCCGAAGTGCGCCGGGAAGCCGAGCTGCGCCAGCCGCTGGTCGGCGCAATACCGCAGGTACTCGCGCATGTCGCGGATCGACAACCCCGCGACGCCGCCCGACAGCGTGTCCTGCGCGAACGCCAGCTCGCACTCCACCGCCTCGGCCATCATCTCCACCACCTGCGCGTGGAAACCGTCGTCGACCAGGCCCGGCTCCTCCTCGCGCGCGGTGCGGATGACCTCGAACGCGAACGCCATGTGGCAGCTCTCGTCGCGGAACACCCAGTTGGTGCCGGCCGCCAGCCCGTGCAGCAGCCCGCGCGAGCGCAGGTAGTAGACGTAGGCGAAGGCGCCGAAGAAGAACAGGCCCTCGATGCAGCCGGCGAAGCAGGCCAGGTTGAGCAGGAACTGCCGCCGCTGGTCGCGGTTGTCGATCCGCTGCAGGTCCTGGATCGAATCGATCCACTTGAAGCAGAACGCCGCCTTGCGCCGGATCGAGGGGATGTTCTCCACCGCGGCGAACGCCTTCGCGCGCTCGCCCGGGTCGGGCAGGTAGGTGTCGAGCAGGGTCAGGTAGAACTGCACGTGCAGCGCTTCCTCGTACAGCTGGCGCGAGAGGTACATCCGCGCCTCGGGCGCGTTGACGTGGCGGTAGAGGTTGAGCACCAGGTTGTTGGCCACGATCGAGTCGCCGGTGGCGAAGAACGCCACCAGCCGCTCGACCAGGTGGCGCTCGGCCGGGCCGAGCTTGTGCGCCAGGTCGCGGGTGTCGAGCGAGAAGTCGACCTCCTCCACCGTCCAGGTGTTGCGGATGGCGTTGCGGTACATCTCGTAGAACTTCGGGTAGCGCATCGGGCGCAGGGTGAGCTCGAAGCCGGGGTCGAGCAGCAGCTGCCGGGAATGGCTGGACATGGGATTCCTTGGTATTTGCCTTGGTATTCGCACCTTCCCCCGCTCGCGGGGGAAGGCCGGGAAGGGGGCGCGCGTCAGCGCTCGTAGAGATCGTGCGCGTGGCGGCTGATGAAGGTGGACAGGCCCTTGCCCGCTTCGGCCAGCGCCTTCATGCGCGCGACCCGCTGCGGGCCGGCCAGGCCCTTGCTGCTGTATTCATAGGGCTCGTCGCGATTGGCGAACCTGACGAAGATCGCGTCCGCGGTGATGCGGTAGGCTTGGACGCCCGAGTCGCCGGAACGGTTGGCATAGCGCTTCATCGCGGATCCTCGGGGCCGTCACTGGCAGGCCTCGCAGCTTTCCGGGTTCTCCAGCGAGCAGGCGACGGCCTCGGGCCCGGTATACGCCGGCGCCGGTGCAGCCGCCGTCGCGTCGCCGGCCACGGTGGCCTTGGCGATCCGCGTCGCCGGCCGCGAGCGCAGGTAGTAGGTGGTCTTGATGCCGCGCTTCCACGCGTGCATGTACATCGACGACAGCGCGCCGATCGACGGGCTTTCCATGAACAGGTTGAGCGAGGCCGACTGGTCGATGTAGGCACCGCGGTCGGCGGCCATGTCGATCAGCGAGCGCATCGGGATCTCCCACGCGGTGCGGTAGACCGCGCGCAGCGGCTCCGGGATCCGCGCGATGCCCTGGATCGAGCCTTCGGCGAGCTTGATCGCGTCGCGCATCTCCGGCGTCCACAGTCCCAGCGCCTTGAGCTCCTCCACCAGGTAGCGGTTGACCTGCAGGAAGTCGCCCGACAGCGTTTCGCGCTTGAACAGGTTGGAGACCTGCGGCTCGACGCATTCGTGGCAGCCGGCGATCGAGGCGATGGTTGCGGTCGGCGCGATCGCGACCAGCAGCGAGTTGCGCAGGCCGTGCTCGCGGATGCGCGCGCGCAGCGCGTCCCAGCGCGCGGTATCCGCCGGCGCCACGCCCCAGGCGTCGAACTGCAGCGCGCCGCCGGCGGCGCGGGTGTCGGCGAAGGCCGGATGCCGGCCGCGCTCGATCGCCAGCTCGCAGGACGCGTCCAGCGCGTGGAAGTAGATCGCCTCGGCGATCCGCGCCGACAGCGCGCGCGCCCGCTCGCCGTCGAACGGCAGCCGCAGCCGGAAGAACACGTCCTGCAGCCCCATCACGCCCAGCCCGACCGGGCGCCAGCGCAGGTTGCCGCGGCGCGCGGACTCGATCGGGTAGAAGTTGAGGTCGATCACGCGGTCGAGCTGGCGCACCGCCAGCCGCACGGTGTCGCCGAGCCGGTCGAAATCGAAGGCGCCGTCCTGGTCGAGATGGTGGGCGAGGTTGATCGAGCCCAGGTTGCACACCGCGGTCTCCTCGGCGGAGGTCACCTCGAGGATCTCGGTGCACAGGTTCGACAGGTGGATCACGTTGCCGGGCTTCGCGGTCTGGTTGCCGGCGCGGTTGCAGGCGTCCTTGAACGTCATCCAGCCGTTGCCGGTCTGCGCCAGCGTGCGCATCATCCGCGCGTACAGCTCGCGCGCCTGGACCGTCCTCGCCGCCTTGCCCTGCGCCTCGGCCTGCTCGTAGGCGCGGTCGAAGGCCTCGCCGTACAGGTCGGCGAATTCCGGCACCACGCGCGGGTCGAACAGCGACCATCCGGCGTCCGCCTCGACGCGCCGCATGAACAGGTCGGGGACCCAGTTGGCGAGGTTGAGGTTGTGCGTCCTGCGCGCCTCGTCGCCGGTGTTGTCGCGCAGCTCCAGGAACTCCTCCACGTCCGCGTGCCACGGCTCCAGGTACACGCAGGCCGCGCCCTTGCGCTTGCCGCCCTGGTTGACTGCGGCCACCGAGGCGTCGAGCGTCTTGAGCCACGGCACGATGCCGTTGGAATGGCCGTTGGTGGAGCGGATCAGCGAGCCGCGCGAGCGCACCCGGGTGTAGCTCACGCCGATGCCGCCGCTGAACTTCGACAGCTGCGCGATGTCGCCGTAGCGCTGGTAGATCGACTCCAGCGAGTCGCGCGGCGAGTCGAGCAGGAAGCAGCTCGAGAGCTGCTCGTGGGTGGTGCCGGCGTTGAACAGCGTCGGCGAGCTGGGCAGGTAGTCCAGCCCGGCCATGCGCCGGTACAGCGCCAGCGCCTCGGGCACGTCCTCGCTCAGCGCGCAGGCGATGCGCAGGAAGAACTGCTGCGGCGCCTCGATCACCCGGCGCGTGTGCGGGTGGCGCAGCAGGTAGCGGTCGTACAGCGTGCGCAGGCCGAAGTAGTCGAAGCGCAGGTCGTGGGCGGTGTCGATGGCGTCGTTGAGCTTGCGCGCGTTGGCCTGCACGAAGCCGAGCAGGCGGTCGTTGACCAGACCCAGCTCGTGCCCGCGCGCGACCGACTGCGAGAACGCATGGATCTCCTGCCCGGCGACCTCCTTGGCGATCACGCCGGCGAGCAGGCGCGCGGCCAGGCGGCTGTACTCGGGCTCCTCGGCGGTGAGCAGCGCGGCGGTGCGGATCGACAGCTCGTCGAGCTCGCGCGTGGTGGCGCCGTCGTACAGGCCGGAGATGGTGCGCGTGGCGACCCGCATCGGGTCGACCGCGTGCAGGCCTTCGCTGCAGCGCTGCACCGCGCGCACGATCTTGTTGAGGTCGACCGGCTCGCTGGCGCCGTTGCGCTTGTGCACGCGCATCGCGGTGGCGGTGGGCGGCGGGGTGAGGAGGAATCCGTCGTCGCGCGTGGCGTCGGCGTCGGCGACGAGGGTGTCGGACTGGCTCATGGCGTGGCTCCCGTGGATGGCGCACCGGGTCGCCTTTCCCGCGAAGGCGACGGTGGGAGCGCGGACGCGCGGAGGGAACGGAACGCCATGGGAGGCGTGAATCCACCGCGCGGCCTCGCCCCCTCGGGCGGGCGGCATCTGCAGGGTGGGAAGTCGGTGTCGCAGCGGCCGCGACCGTCGCGCGGGGCGAGGGCGTGGCGTGCGTCACCGGCCATCTCCCCCCGGAGATTCCGCGGCCGGCACCGCGCGGCGTGCATCGCGCGGCTGTCGGCAGGTCTTCGGGCTCGTGGACGCGGGACGGTGGCGGGGCGGTTCGGACGCGAGCTTCGTGGATGAACCCAGAAGCTCGCGGCTGAAGCCGCTCCCACGGGGACCGGTCCCACCTAGTGGCCGTCGCTTCCCGGGAGCGGATGCCTCCCAGTGCCAATGACGGCGTTCGTTTCCAATTACCGCTGCGGGGCAGCGCCGGAATGGGCTGGCGTCGCTGACGCCTCACCGCACCGGCTTCCCTTTTCATCCGGAGGCGCGAGCCGCCGGAACCGACCGCCACAACATAGTGGGGTCGATGCGGATCGTCAACGCCACATCTCGTTGCCGGGCGCCATCAACGCGGCCGCCGCCTCGCGCCGCAGCCAGTCGCGCACGGGCGCGAAGGCGGGCGCGGACTCCGAGGCCGGCGCCCACGCCAGATGGAAGTCGTGGCCTTCGAGCACCGGGCCGAACGGCACCACGAGCAGGCCGTGCGCGAGCTCGTCGGCCACCAGCGGCAGGCTCGCCAGCACCACGCCATGGCCGGCGATCGCCGCCTGGATGGCGTGCGATTCCTCGGAGAACACCGGCCCGGCGTCCGACAGCAGGCCCGCCGGCTGGCCGGCCTCGCGCAGCCAGCGCGCCCAGTCCGGCGTGTCCGGCTCGCGCGCCTGCCAGTCGAACCGGATCAGCGGGTGCCGGTACAGGTCGGCCGGGTCGCGCAGCCCGAGCGACGGGCTGCACACCGGCGCGAAGCGTCCCGGCAGCAGGCGCTCGGCGCGCAGCCCCGGCCACCGGCCGCCGCCGTAGCGCACGACGAGGTCGACGCGATCGCACGCGAAGTCGACGGGCTCGTCGCTCGCGTGCACGCGCAGGCCGATGCCGGGTTCGGCCGCCGCGAACGCGCCAAGCCGCGGCACCAGCCACCGGGCCGCGAACGCGCGCGTGGTGGAGATCGTCAGCAGCGGCCGCGACGGCGTCGCCTGCAGCGCCGCGATCGTCGCCGCCACCGCGTCGAGGCCGTCGCGCAGCACCGGATACAGGCGCCGCCCGGCCTCGGTGAGCACGACCTGGCGCGCGCGGCGCTCGAACAGCGCCAGCCCGAGGCGGTCCTCGAGCTGGCGCACCTGGTGGCTGATCGCGGTCGCGCCGAGCGACAGCTCGTCGGCGGCACGCTTGAAGCTGGCGTGGCGCGCGGCGGCCTCGAAGGCGCGCAGCGCGGTCAGCGGCGGGAGCTTGCGCATGGGTGAATTGTATTCACCTTTCCGGTGCGGAATGATCCTTTGTCAGCCCCGGCCGACGGACGGATCCTGACCGCCCGCCCGAGGATTGACGCATGAACATCCTGCATCTGGAAAGCAGCGCCCGCCCCGGCCGTTCGGACCGCGATCCGCACGGCTCGCACACCCGCCGGCTCGGCCACCGCTTCCTGCAGCGCTGGCGCGAGCGCCGTCCGCACGATGCGGTGCGCCATCGTGACGTCGGCCAGCAGCCGCCACCGCCGGTGGACGCGCGCTGGGTGCATGCGGCCTTCACGCCACCGGCGCAGCGCGCGCCGTGGATGCGCGAGGCACTGGCGCTCAGCGACGCCCTGGTCGACGAACTGCTCGAGGCCGACCTGATCGTCGCCGGCGTGCCGATGTACAACTTCGGCATGCCGGCGCAGTTCAAGGCCTGGATCGACAACGTCGTGCGCGTCGGCCGCACCTTCGGCTTCGACCGTGCGCGCGCCGGCGAACCCTACTGGCCGCTGCTGGCCGGGCAGGGCAAGCGCCTGGTGCTGCTGGGCGCGCGCGGCGACTTCGGCTACGAGCCCGGCGCGCGCCTGGCCGCGATCAACCACGTCGAAGGCGGCGTTGCCGCCGCGATGCGCTACATCGGCATCGAACAGGTGAATTCGATCGCGGTCGAGGGCGACGAGTTCGCCGACGCGCGCCTGCAGGCGTCGATCGCCGCCGCCGAGCAGGCCGTGGACGCGCTGGTGGACCGGCTGGCGCCGCGGCTGCCCGCCGCGGCGCCCGGCGATCAGCGGGCGAGCAGCCCCATCATCGCTTCGGTGTAGCGCGCGCCGGCGGCGGCGCCGGCCGGGAAGGCCGCGTCGAGCGCGGCGAGGTCGGCTTCGTCCAGCGCCACGTCGAGCGCGCCCACGTTCTCCTCCAGGTATTTGCGGCGCTTGGTGCCGGGGATGGGGACGATGTCGTCGCCTTGCGCCAGCACCCACGCCAGCGCGAGCTGGCCCGCCGTCACGCCCTTGCCGGCGGCGATCCCGCGGACCTGCTCGACCAGGGCAAGATTGCGGGCGAAATTCTCGCCCTGGAAACGCGGGTTGGTGCGGCGCCAGTCGTCGGCGTCGAAGTCGTCGGGCGAGCGGATCGCGCCGGTGAGGAAGCCGCGCCCGAGCGGCGAATACGGCACGAAGCCGATGCCCAGCTCGCGGCAGGTGGCGAGCACCTCGTTGTGCTCCGGGTCGCGCGTCCACAGCGAGTACTCGCTCTGCACCGCGGTGATGGGGTGCACGGCGTGGGCGCGGCGCAGGGTCTGCGCCGAAGGCTCGGACAGGCCCAGGTAACGCACCTTGCCGGCTTGCACGAGCCCGGCCATCGCGCCGACGGTGTCCTCGATCGGCGTCGCCGCGTCGACGCGGTGCTGGTAGTACAGGTCGATGTGGTCGGTGCGCAGGCGCTGCAGGCTGGCCTCGCAGGCGCTGCGCACGTAGTGGGGGCGGCCGTCGGTGCCGCGCGCGTTCAGGTCGGAGCCGGGGGTGATGCCGAACTTGGTCGCGAGGAAGACCTCGCCGCGGCGGCCCTGCAGGAAGTCGCCGAGCAGCTGCTCGTTGGTGTGCGGGCCGTAGATGTCGGCGGTGTCGAGGAAGTCGACGCCCAGCTCGAGCGCGCGCGCCAGCGTGGCGCGCGACTCGGCCTCGTCGGTGCCGCCGTAGGCGAAGCTCATGCCCATGCAGCCAAGGCCGATGGCGGAGACGGTGGGGCCGTTGCGGCCGAGGGTGCGGGTTTGCATGGGGATCTCCAGTGGGGTGGCGGGGAAAGGGAGAAGTGCATTCCTGTCACGGAGGAGGACGTTCCTGTCATCCCGAGCGCAGCGAGGGTCTTGCGTGCGCCGGGCAGGAGATCCCTCGCTGCGCTCGGGATGACAGCGTCAGCACGCCGCCGGACACGGTCCCGTCGCGAATCACGCTCCGCGGAACAGCGTGGTCCGGCGATCGCGGCGCATGGAAGGTTTCGCGGCAGTGCGGCCACTCTAGGCTTGTGCATCCCGCGGAAAAACCGGCAAGATCCAAACCTGCCTTGAAGCAGGACTTCACAATGTCCACCAATCCGCTGCCCGCCGTGGTCGCCTTCGCCCGGGTCGCCGAGCGCGCCAGCTTCACCCGCGCCGCGGCCGAGCTCGCGGTTTCGCCCTCGGCGCTGTCGCAGACCGTGCGCAACCTCGAATCGCAACTGGGCGTGCGCCTGCTCAACCGCACCACCCGCCGGGTCGGGCTGACCGAGCACGGCGCGCGCTTCCTGGCCCAGGTGGCGCCCGGGCTGGAGCTGATCGAGGCCGCCTTCGACGACCTCGACCTGGTGCGCGACCGCCCGGCCGGGCGGCTGCGCATCAACCTGCCGCAGGTGGTGGCCGAGCGGCTGGTGCTGCCGCGCCTGCCGGCGTTCCTGGCGCGCTACCCGGACGTGGAGGTCGAGCTGTTCGTCGATCCGGCCCTGGCCGACCTGGTCGCCGGCGGCTTCGACGCCGGCATCCGCCTGGGCGAATGCCTGGCGCGCGACATGGTCGCGCTGCCGGTCGGCCCGCCGCAGCGGCAGGTGGTGGTGGCCGCGCCCGCGTACTTCGAACGCTGCCCGCCGCCGCGCGTGCCACGGGATCTCGCGACGCACGACTGCATCCGCCACCGCCTCTCCAGTGGCCGGCTGATGGCGTGGGAGTTCACCCGCGACGGCCACGACTTCGAGGTCGCGGTGGAAGGGCGGCTGGCGTTCAACCACAGCGGCCTGTCGCTGCAGGCCGCGCTCGCCGGGCTCGGCCTGACCCAGCAGTTCGAGGCGGTGGCCGCCGCCGACGTCGCCGCGGGCCGGCTGCTGCGCGTGCTCGACGATTGGCAGGCGTCGTTCCCCGGCTTCTACATCTACTATCCGGCGCGCGAGCAGCTGCCGCCGAAGCTGCGCGCGTTCGTGGATTTCCTGCGCGAGCCGGCATCGAACGGAGACGACGCATGAGCACGACCCGGCGCCTGTGCCTGCGCACGCCGCGCGATGCCACGCTGGAGCGCGGGATGGCGGCGATCCGCCGCGAGCTGCAATTGCCCGACGCCTTCCCGCCGGAGGTGGAAGAAGCCGCGCGCCGCGCCGCCGCCAGCCCGCGCCTGCCCGGCGAGGACCGCAGCGACATTCCCCTCGTCACCATCGACCCGCCCGGCGCGATGGACCTCGACCAGGCCCTGCACGTGGAACGCCGCGGCGACGGCTACCGCGTGCACTACGCGATCGCCGACGTCGCTGCGTTCGTCTCCCCGGGCGATCCGGTGGACCTCGAGGCCTGGCGCCGCGGCGAGACGCTGTACGGCGGCGACGACAAAGTCCCGCTGCACCCGAAGGCGCTGTCGGAGGGCGCGGCCTCGCTGCTGCCCGGCCAGCCGCGGCCGGCGCTGCTTTGGACGATCGACCTCGACGCCTCCGGCGAAGGCATCGCCGTCGACGTGCGCCGCGCCCGCGTGCGCAGCCGCGCGCGCTTCGACTACGCCGGCGTGCAGGCCGACATCGACGCCGGCGGCGCCGACCCGCTGTGGGCGCTGCTGCGCGCCGTCGGCGAGCTGCGCGCGGCCCGCGAGCTGCGCCGCGGCGGCGTCAGCCTGCCGCTGCCGGAGCAGGAAGTGCACGTCCAGGGCGGGCGCTGGGCGCTCGAGTTCCGGGCCCGCCACCCGGTCGAGGACTGGAACGAGCAGGTCTCGCTGCTCACCGGCATGGCCGCCGCGCACCTGATGGTGGAAGGCCGCGTCGGCTTGCTGCGCACGCTGCCCGATGCCGACCCGCGCGCGATCGCCAAGCTGCACCGCACCGCGCGCGCGCTCGGGATCGACTGGCCGGCCTCGCGCGGCTACGCCGACTTCATCCGCACGCTCGACCCGGCCAACCCGCGCGACGTCGCGATGATGACCGCCTGCACCACGGTGCTGCGCGGCGCCGGCTACGTCGCCTTCGACGGCGCGGTGCCGGCGCACGCGGACCATTCCGCGCTCGCCGCGCAGTACACCCACGCCACCGCGCCGCTGCGGCGCCTGGTCGACCGCTACACCGGCGAGACCTGCCTGGCGCTGTGCGCGCGCACGCCGGTGCCCGACTGGGTGCGCGAGGCGCTGCCGAAGCTGCCGTCGACGATGCAGGACGCCGCGCGCCGCTCGGGCCGCTTCGAGGCGGCGGTGCTCGACCTGGCCGAGGCCACGGTGCTGGCGCCGCGCGTGGGCGAGGCGTTCGAAGGCGCGATCGTCGAGGTCGACGCCAAGGACCCGCGCCGCGGCGAGGCGATGCTCCGCGACCCCGCGATCCTCGCCCGCGTCGACGGCGACGACGGCGCCCCGCTGCCGCTCGGCGAACGGGTGTCGCTGCGGCTGGCGGAAGCCGATCCGCAAACCCGTCGGATCCGCTTCGCGCTGGCGCGCTGAATCGCCCGCCCGTCCCGGCGGACTGCCCGAAGCCACGCTACCCATGGCAGCGGGACCCAGGCTTCCCAAGCAAGCGCAATCCTTCCGCGCCTTCGACCTGGACCTTCCCGACGCTACGTGAAGGACCTTCTCGATGCCACGTGACGTCCGGCGCCGGCGTCCAAGTCCCGACCCGTGCGCCGACCTCATCGCGATGTGCCAGCGCCAGGCATTCCGCGCTGCCGGCAACACCCTCAGTCGCGATGCTCCAGCGCCAGGTACTCCGCGCTGCGCATCTCGATCAGGCGCGAGGCGGTGCGCTCGAACGCGGCGGCAAGGCGCTCGCCGGCGTACAGCCGCGGCGGCGGCGCGTCGGCGGCGCACACGAGGTTGACATGGCGGTCGTAGAGCTCGTCGACCAGGGTGACGAAGCGGCGCGCCGCGTCGTCCATGGTCGCGCCCATCACCGGCACCCCGCCCAGCAGCACTGTGTGGAACTCGCGCGCGATCTCGATGTAGTCCGACGCCGCCCGCGGCCCCTCGCACAGCGCCGCGAAGTCGAACCACGCCATGCCCTTGCAGCGCGCCCGCGTGGCGATCTTGCGCCCGTCGAGCTCGATGCTGCCGTCGCGGTGCCGGCTGCCGTGGACGATGCTGTCGCCGCCCAGCGCATGCCAGCGCGACTCCAGCCACGCATCGGATTCGCCATCGAGCGGCGCCCGGTACACCGGCGAGCGGGTCAGCTCGCGCAGCCGGTAGTCGACGTCGCTCTCCATGTGCACCACCTGGCAATGGCGCTCGAGCAGCGCGATCGCCGGCAGGAAGCGCGCCCGCTGCAACCCGTCCTTGTAGAGGTTGGCCGGCGCGGTGTTGGAACTGGTCACCAGCACCACGCCCTCGGCGAACAGCCGCTCGAGCAGGCGCCCGAGCAGCATCGCGTCGCCGATGTCGCTGACGAAGAACTCGTCGAGCACCAGCACCCGCAGTTGCTCCCGCCACTCGCGCGCGATCGCCGCCAGCGGGTCGCGCTCGCCGGCGTGCGCGCGCAGGCGCTCGTGCACGCTGCGCATGAAACGGTGGAAGTGGGTGCGGCGCTTGCCGTCGCGGACCTCGCCGCCGGGCTTGCTCTCGGGCAGCGGCAGGCCGGCGTGGAACAGGTCGATCAGGAAGGTCTTGCCGCGCCCGACCCCGCCCCACAGGTACAGGCCGCGGACGGGGCCGGCGTCGCCGCGGCGCAGCAGCCTGCCGAGCAGGCCCGCGCGCGGCGCCTGCGACAGCGCGGCGTGGATGCGGTCGAGCTCGCCCAGCACCGCGCGCTGGGCGGGATCGTCGTTCCACTCGCCGCGCGCGACGCCGGCGGCGTAGCGCGCCGAAGGCGAGCCGTCGGCATCCGCCGCGATGGGGCCGCTCACCGGGCCGCCACCGGCGTCGCGGCCGGCGCGCGCCCGCGGGACAGGGCGTCGTCGCGCCTCATGTCGCCGCGGGCAGGTAGGGCTTGACGCCGTTCTTGATCGCGCCGCGCAGGTCGATCAGCTTGCGGTGGAAGAAGTGCCCGGTACCGGGCATGCGCACCAGCTCGGCCTGCGCCTTCGATGCCGCCAGCCAGTCGTAGACCGCCTGCGGGTCGACCACCTCGTCGTTCTCGCCCTGCACCACCAGCCACGGCATCGTCGGCGGCTCGATCGCGTCGAAGTCCCAGCGCCCGGCCGGCGGGGCGATCGTGACCAGCATCGCCGGCTTGATCTCCGCCGCCGCCCGCAGCGCGACGTAGGCGCCGAAGCTGAAGCCGGCCAGCCACAGCGCATCGCCCGGGCGCCGCTCGCGCACCCAGTCCGCGACGGCGCGCAGGTCCTCGACCTCGCCGCGGCCCTCGTCGTAGCTGCCTCCGGACTGCCCGGTGCCGCGGAAGTTGAAGCGCACCGTGGCCGCGCCCAGCTCGCGCAGCGCGCGCGCGGCCATCGTGACCACCTTGTTGTGCATGGTCCCGCCCTCGGTGGGCAGCGGGTGGCAGACGATCGCCACCAGCGGCAGCGGCGCCACGCCCTCCTCGGGCAGGTCGACGTGCAGCTCCAGTGCGCCCGCCGGGCCCGGGAGGGTGGCGGGGCCGGAAGCGTCGGGAAAGGCGGGGCTGGCCATGCGCGGATGATAGGCGGTGCGGACGACGGCTGCGCGGCGGCACGTCCGGGCAAGGCGGCCGGAATGGCTCGTTCGGTGGAAATCGGCGCAGGAAGCGGCGGGTTCGCCAATCTTGGCGAAGATTCCGCTGGGCGTTCGCGGGTCCCGCAGCACGCCAAAAGCCGCGCGACCCGCGCGACCTGCCTGCGCGTGCGACCCACCTTGCTACCGCAAGAAGCCGGGAGCCGAGCGCCGGAAACAAGAACGCCGCCCGAGGGGCGGCGTTTGCGCGAAGCCGGGACCGGCCTACTTGAGGTTGCCCAGCATCCAGTCGACGGTGGCCTTGACCTGCTCGTCGGTCAGCGCCGGATTGCCGCCCTTGGGCGGCATGACGCCGCCGTCCGGGCCGGTGTAGCCCTCGATGGCGTGCTTGTAGAGCGTCTCGGTGCCCTCGGCGATGCGCGCGGCCCAGTGCGCCTTGTCGAGCGTCGGCGCATTGCCGGCGCCGGAGGTGTGGCAGCCGGTGCACAGGTTGTTGAAGATCACCGAGCCGTCGGTGGTGCCGCCGTAGGCGACCTGCGACGCCGCGGCCGCGGCCGCGGCTGCCGAGGCGGCCGCCTGCGCGGCGGCGCCGGTGGCGCCCGCGTAGACCTCGCCGGCCGGCGCGATGCGCGCGTCGGTGGCGCGCTGCGCCGCGGGCGAGACTTCCGGCGGGATCACGCCGTTGAGGTGGTTGGCGAACAGCAGCAGGGCGATGCTGACCACGACCAGGAAGCCGATCACCATCGAGAAATGCTTGAGGAAGTCGAGATCGTAGTTGCGCACGTTTCACCCTTGGCGGCCGCTCGGAGGCCGTGCTTTGTCGCACCGGAAGTATAGGGAATGGCGCGCCTGGAGGGATTCGAACCCCCGACCAATGGCTTCGGAAGCCACTACTCTATCCGGCTGAGCTACAGGCGCGCGGCCGTCTATTGTCCATGATCGCGCCCGGCGGCGCGAGTCGCGTACGCTTCCGCCCATGCCCTACGAGCGCTTCGCCCCCGCCTTCGTGCCGCCCTGGAAGCGCAGGCTGCGCCTGTACTGGGCGCTGGTCCGCGGCGACCGCCCGATCGGCTGGCTGCTGCTGCTGTGGCCGACCTGGTGGGGGCTGTGGGTGGCCGCGAAGGGCGTGCCGCCGTGGTGGACGCTGGTGGTGTTCTCGCTCGGGGTCTGGCTGACCCGCTCGGCCGGCTGCGTGGTCAACGACTACGCCGACCGCTGGCTGGACCCGCAGGTGGAACGGACCAAGGGCCGCCCGCTGGCGACCGGCGCGGTGCGCGGGCGCGAGGCGCTGGCGCTGTTCGCGGTGCTGATGCTGGCGGCGTTCGCGCTGGTGCTGACGATGAACCGGCTGACGGTGCTGATGAGCTTCGTCGGCGTGGCGCTGGCGGCGAGCTATCCGTACCTCAAGCGCCATACCTACCTGCCGCAGGTCTACCTGGGCATGGCGTTCGGCTGGGGCATCCCGATGGCGTTCGCGGCGGTGCAGGGCACGGTGCCGCCGGTGGCGTGGCTGCTGTACGGCGCCAACATCCTGTGGTCGACCGCCTACGACACCTGGTACGCGATGGTCGACCGCGACGACGACATCCGCGCCGGTGCCAAGTCCACCGCGATCCTGTTCGGCGACGCGGACCTGGCGATCCAGGGCGTGCTGTACGCCCTGGTGTTCGCGGCGCTGGCGCTGGCCGGGCAGCAGGCGGGGTTGGGGCGCTGGTACTTCGGCGGGCTGGGCGTGGCGGCGCTGCTGGTGGCGTGGGAGTTCTCCATCGCCCGCCACCGCGACCGCGACGCCTGCTTCCGCGCGTTCCTGCACAACCACTGGGTGGGGATGGCGATCTTCGCCGGCATCGCGCTGGACTACTGGATGACGGCAAATGCAGCGTAGGTCGGGGCTACGCCCCCGACGGTCTAGGCCTACTGTCATCCCGAGCGTAGCGAGGGATCCGGCCTGTCGGGGACAAGATCCCTCGCTACGCTCGGGATGACATACGAACCGCATCCTGCTCTTTCAAATCACCAACCACCAATCACGAATCACCAATCGCAAATCACCAATCGCGAATCACCGACCGCTGGAGCACCCACCATGGCCGATCCACAGAGCCGTCCCGGCTGGCCCGTCCGCTTCGCCCTGCGCAGCGCCGCCTTCGCCGAGCGCTGGTTCCCCGACGCCTACGTGTTCGCGGTGCTGGGCGTGGTGGTGGTGGCGGCCTGTGCGATCGGCTTCGGCGCATCGCCGGGCGAGACCGCGGGCGCCTTCGGCGAGGGCTTCTGGAGCCTGATCCCGTTCACCATGCAGATGGCGTTCGTGGTCATCGGCGGCTACGTGGTGGCGACCGCGCCGGTGGTGGCGCGCTTGATCGACCTGCTGGCGCGGGTGCCCAGGACCGGCCGCGGCGCGGTGGCCTACGTCGGCCTGGTGAGCATGCTGGCCTCGCTGCTGAGCTGGGGCTTCTCGCTGGTGTTCGCCGGGCTGCTGGTGCGCGCGCTGGCGCGGCGCGAAGACCTGCGCATGGACTACCGCGCCGCCGGCGCGTCCGCGTACCTGGGGCTGGGCGCGGTGTGGGCGATGGGGCTGTCGTCCTCGGCCGCGCAACTGCAGGCCAACCCGGCGAGCATGCCGCCGGGGCTGGTGGAGATCACCGGCGTGCTGCCGTTCTCGGAGACGATCTTCCTGTGGCAGTCGATCGTGCTGACCGCGATCCTGATCGGCGTGTCGCTGCTGGTGGCGTGGCTCACCGCGCCGACCGGCGCCGCGGCGCGCACCGCGCGCGAGTTCGCCGACGCTTCCGACGCGCGGGCGCACGCGCTGCCGCCGCGCACGCGCCCGGGCGAATGGCTCGAGTACAGCCCGCTGCTGACGGTGCTGCTGTCGCTGCTGGCGTTCGGCTGGCTGTTCGGCGAGTTCGCGGCCAAGCCGGCGGTGACCGCGATCGCCAACCTCAACACCTACAACCTGCTGTTCCTGTCGCTGGGCCTGCTGCTGCACTGGCGGCCGCGCAGCTTCCTCGACGCGGTCGCGCGCGCGGTGCCGGCGACCACCGGGGTGCTGATCCAGTTCCCGCTGTACGGCGGCATCGCGCTGATCCTGACCCACGCCGCCGGCCACGGCGGCGAGACGCTGGCGCACCGGCTGTCACAGCTGTTCGTGCAGGTCGCCTCCACCGACACCTTCGCGGTGGTGATGGGCGCGTACTCGGCGGTGCTGGGCTTCTTCGTGCCCTCCGGCGGCGGCAAGTGGATCGTCGAGGCGCCGTACGTGATGCAGGCGGCCAACGACCTGCAGTTCCACCTGGGCTGGGCGGTGCAGGTCTACAACGCCGCCGAGGCGCTGCCCAACCTGATCAACCCGTTCTGGATGCTGCCGCTGCTCGGGGTGCTGGGCCTGAAGGCGCGCGACATCGTCGGCTTCACCTTCCTGCAGCTGCTGGTGCACATCCCGCTGGTGCTGGGGCTGCTGTGGGTGCTGGGACTGACGCTGGCGTACGTGCCGCCGGTGATGCCGTGACGAGTGAGCCGCAACCTGCTGCCGCAGGTTTCTTGTTTTTGCCACGGATGAACACGCATCGGCGCGGATAAGGCGATACCGGTGCAAAGAGCATGATCCGTGTTCATCCGTGTCATCCGTGGCGAAGAACGCTTCCAGGCGCGGAGCGTGCGGCGGGCCAGGGCTACGGCACCCGCGCGCAGACCCAGGCGTCGACCCGTGCCACGCCGGCGCGGCGCAGCGCGCGCGCGGCGGCGTGCAGGGTGGCGCCGGTGGTCATGACGTCGTCGACCAGCGCGACGTGCGCGGGCAGCGCGGCGCCCGGAGCCACCGCGAACGCGCCGCGCAGGTTGCGCGCGCGATGCACGGCGTCGAGCTCGGACTGCGGAGCGGTGGGGCGCACGCGCCGCAGCGCGCCGGGCAGCAGCGGCAGGCGCAATGCACGCGCGAGCGGCCTGGCCAGCTCCAGCGCCTGGTCGTAGCCGCGCGCGCGCAGCCGGGCGCGGTGCAGCGGCACCGGCAGCAGCGCCTGCGGGCGCTGCGCATCGGCCAGGCCCCCGGCCATCAGCTGCGCCAGCAGCCGCCCGGCGGCGAGGTCGTGGTGGAACTTGAAGCGCGGCAGCAGGCGGTCGAGCGGGGCGGCATACACGAAGGCCGCGTGCGCGGCCCGTAGCGGCGGCGGCGCGAGCAGGCATTCGCCGCAGGCCTGCGGCGGCCCGGCTTCCGCGCAGGCCCCCGGCAGCGGGATCGCACAGCTGGCGCAGGCGTGGCGATTCCACGGCAGCGCGGCCAGGCAGGCCGCGCACAGGTCGCGGCCGGGCGCGCCGGCCTCGCCGCAGGCCAGGCAGCGCGCCGGCCACAGCGCCCCGAGCCGGCGGCGCCAGGCGCCGTCAACATCCGGCAGGGCGAATCGGTTGACAGGCTCCGGCATGCTTTCCAGACTGCCGGGCTTGTCCCGCCATGTCCTTCGGGGAATCCCCATGCCCGCCGTCAGTGAAACCCGCGACCGCGCCGCCGCGCTCCGCCACGACTGGAGCCGCAGCGAGGTCGAGGCGCTGTTCGCGCTGCCGTTCACCGAGCTGCTGCACCGCGCCGCCAGCGTCCACCGCCAGCACTTCGATCCGGCCGAGGTGCAGGTCAGCACGCTGCTGTCGGTGAAGACCGGCGGCTGCCCCGAGGACTGCGCCTACTGCCCGCAGGCGCAGCGCTACCACACCGGGGTCGAGGCGCAGAAGCTGATGGCGCTCGACGCGGTGCTGGAGAAGGCGCAGCAGGCCAAGGCCGCCGGCGCCTCGCGCTTCTGCATGGGCGCGGCCTGGCGCTCGCCAAAGGACCGCGACATTCCGAAGGTCGCGGAGATGATCGCCGGGGTGAAGGCCTTGGGCCTGGAGACCTGCGCCACGCTGGGCATGCTCAGCGGCGAGCAGGCCGGCGCGCTCAGGGCCGCGGGCCTGGACTACTACAACCACAACATCGACACCGATCCCGAGTACTACGGCGACATCATCCACACCCGCGAGATGCAGGACCGCCTCGACACGCTCGCGCACGTGCGCGACGCCGGACTCAAGACCTGCTGCGGCGGCATCATCGGCATGGGCGAGTCGCGGCGCCAGCGCGCCGGGCTGCTGCAGACGCTGGCCACGCTGCCCGCGCACCCGGACTCGGTGCCGATCAACCGCCTGGTGCAGGTCGAGGGCACGCCGCTGCACGGCACCGCCGAGCTCGATCCGTTCGAGTTCGTGCGCACGATCGCGGTGGCGCGCATCCTGATGCCGAAGTCGATGGTGCGGCTGTCTGCCGGGCGCGAGTCGATGAGCGACGAGCTGCAGGCGCTGTGCTTCGCCGCCGGCGCCAACTCGATCTTCTACGGCGAGAAGCTGCTGACCACCGGCAACCCCGACACCGAGCGCGACCTGGCGCTGTTCGCCCGCCTGGGCCTGCGGCCGATGGCGGTGGAGGTCGACGCCGACGGCCACGACCACGCCGGCACCGTGCACGCCGACATCGTCGACGTGCGATCGTGCGCGGCCTGATCGCGACGGACGCCTGACATGCCCTGGTACGGCTGGGCCTATCTCGTGCTGCTATGCCTGATCGGCGCCGGCGGCTTCGTCGCCGACCTGCGCGGCGGGCGCGCGCGCCTGGCCTTCCTCCGGCTGGCGGCGGTGACCGTGCTGGGCTGGGGGATCGCGCTGTACTTCCGCGGCCAGGGCGCCGGCGTCGCGTTCGCGCTGGCGCTGCTGTGCGCGGCCGCGGTGCTGGCGCAGAAGGCGTTCGCCGATGCGCGGGTCGCCGAACGCGAGCAGGTCGCGCCGGCCGGGCGCCTGGGCATCGCGCTGGGCCAGCTCGCGCTGCTGCCCGCGGCCGCGCTCGGCGCGCTCGCGTTCTGGATCCAGCGCGGTGGCTGAGCGTCCCGACCCGCGCACCCGCATCGCGACGCTGCGCGCGCAGCGCGAGGCGCTCGGGCGCACGCGCGCGCGGCGCACGGTCACGCGCCGCGACGGCATGCGCTGCGAGGTCGACGGGCACTGGCTGCTCAACTTCTGCAGCAACGACTACCTCGGCCTGTCGCAGCAGTTCGCGGTGGTCAACGCGCTGCAGGACGCGGCCGCGCGCGAGGGCGTCGGCAGCACCGCCTCGCACCTGGTCTGCGGACACCACGCCGCGCACGAGGCGCTCGAGCGCGAGCTGGCCGAATGGATCGGCGCGCCGCGCGCGCTGCTGTTCGGCAGCGGCTTCCTCGCCAACCTCGCGGTGGTGCAGGCGCTGCTGGGCGACGACGACCTGTGCGTGCAGGACCGCCTCAACCACGCCAGCCTGGTCGACGCCGCGCGCCTGGCCGGCTGCCGCCTGCGCCGCTATCCGCACGCCGACGCCGACGGCGCGCTGCGCCAGCTGCGCGGCAATCCCGACGGCGCCGCGCTGCTGGCCACCGACGGCGTGTTCAGCATGGACGGCGACGTCGCGCCGCTGCGCGAGCTGGCGCTGGCCGCGCACGCGCAGCGCGCACTGCTGTACGTCGACGACGCGCACGGCGTCGGCGTGCTCGGCCCCGAGGGCCGCGGCAGCGTGGCCGCCGCGCGCCTGGCCGGAACTCCGCCGCTGCAGCTCGCCACGCTGGGCAAGGCGCTGGGCGGCTACGGTGCCGCGGTGCTGGGCGAGGCCGACGTCATCGACCACCTCGCCGAGACCGCGCGGCCCTACGTCTACACCACCGCGCTGCCGCCGGCGCAGGCCGCGGCCTCGCTGGCGGCGGTGAAGCTGGCGCGCCGCGAGGGCTGGCGCCGCGACAAGCTGCACGCGCAGGTGGCGCAGTTCCGCCGCCGCGTGGCGCAGCGCGGGCTCGAGCTGATGCCTTCCGACACCCCGATCCAGCCGCTGTCGTGCGGCAGCGACGCGCAGGCGGTGGCGATGGCGCGCGCGCTGGAGGCACAGGGTTTCTGGGTCGCCGCGATCCGCCCGCCGACGGTGCCCGAAGGCCGCGCGCGCCTGCGCGTCACGCTGTCGGCGCTGCACGCGCCGGAGGACATCGACGCGCTGGCCGAGGCGCTCGTGCGCGCCGCCGACCAGGTCGGCCTCGCGCCCGGGGCGACGGACGACGACGCCGCGCCGAAGCCGCTGGCGCAGCCATGAGCGGTGGCGTGGCCGACACCCGCCGCGCGCTCGCGGCGGTCGCGCTCGCGCTGGCCTCGGCGCTGTTCTTCACCATGACCTACGTGCTCAACCGCGCCAGCGCCAACGACGGCGGGCACTGGGCCTGGACCGCGTCGCTGCGTTACCTGATCACGCTGCCGCTGCTGCTGCCGCTGATGCGCTGGCAGGGCGGGATGGCGCCGGCGTGGCGCGCGATCCGCGCGCATCCGGGAGCGTGGCTGCGCTGCAGCGCAATTGGCTTCGTCGGCTTCTACGTGCTGCTCTCGTACGCCGCCGACAGCGGGCCGTCGTGGCTGGTGGCCGGCAGCTTCCAGTTCACCGTGATCGCCGGGATGCTGTGCGCGCCGCTGATCTACCGCGATGCCAGGCGCCGCATCCCGCGCGCGGCGCTGGCGATCGGCGTGGCGATCTTCGCCGGCGTGCTGATGCTGCAGTTCGGCCATGCGCACGGCGCGCTCGACCGCGCCGGCTGGATCGCCCTGGCCTGCGTGCTCGGCTCCGCGGTGCTGTACCCGCTCGGCAACCGCCTGCTGCTGCTGCACCTGGAACGCAGCGGCGAGGACCTCAACGCGACCCAGCGCGTGTTCGGCATGACGCTGGCGAGCCAGCCGCTGTGGATCGCGATCGCGGCGTTCGCCTGGCACGAAGCGGGCGCGCCGCCGGCGTCGCAGGCCTGGCTGGCCGCGGGCGTAGCGCTGAGCGCGGGCGTGATCGCCACCATCCTGTTCTTCCAGGCCACCGGCATGGTGCGCGACAACCCGGCCGCGCTCGGCGCCGCCGAGGCGATGCAGGCAGCCGAGCTGCTGATCACCACCGTCATCGGCGTGTCCTTCCTGCACGAAGCCTGGCCGCGCGGCACCGCGCTGTGGGGCGCGGCGCTGGTGGTGCTGGGGATCGTCGCGTTCGCGGCGATGGTCGCGCGCGGCAACGCGCCGAGGCCGCGCGTGCTGCGCACGGACCGCGGCGCATGAGCGACGGCCTGTACATCGAGGAAACCGGCGAAGGCGCGCCGCTGGTGCTGCTGCACGGCTGGGCGATGCACGGCGGCGTGTTCGCGCTGCTGGCCGAACGCCTGCGCGCGCGCCACCGGCTCTACATCGTCGACCTGCCCGGCCACGGCCGCAGCCGCGACAGCGCGGTGCCGCTGCAGCCGGAAGCCTGCGCCGCCGCGATCGCCGCGCGGGTGCCGCGCGCGCCGTGGTGCGGCTGGTCGTTGGGCGGCCTGGTCGCGCTGCACGCGGCGGCCACGCGGCCCGATGCCGTGCCGGCGCTGGCGATGCTGTGCGCCAGCCCGCGCTTCGTGCGCGGCGACGGCTGGAGGTTCGGCATGTCGCCGGAGGTGTTCCAGGACTTCGCGCGCGGCCTGCGCGAGGACTATCGCGGCACGCTCGACCGCTTCATCGCGCTGGAGGCGTTCGGCTCCGACGACGCGCGCGGCGAGCTGCGCACGCTGCGCGCCGAGGTGTTCGCGCGCGGCGAGCCGGCGGCACGCGTGCTCGCCGACGGGCTGGAGTTGCTGGAAACGGCCGACCTGCGCGGCGAACTGCCGGCGCTGGCGGTGCCGAGCCTGTGGATCGCCGGACGCCGCGACCGCCTGGTCGACCCGCGCGCGATGCGCGCTGCGGCGGAGCTCGCGCGGGAATCGGAACATGCCGTCGTCGAGCACGGCGGCCATGCGCCGTTCCTGACCCATGCCGACGAAGTGGCGGCGCTGCTCGCGGGCTTCGTGGATCGCGTGGGCGAGGCCGGTGCCGCGGCTGCGCGGTCGACGGCGGAAGCGGAAACGGAAACGCCGGGGGCTCCCAGCCTTCGCGAGGATGACGAAGGCCAGCGGGGCGGCGGCGTGGGGGAGCCCACGTGAGCGCGGTGTTCGACCGGCGCCAGGTGCGGCGCGCGTTCGCGCGCGCCTCGGCCGGCTACGACGCGGCGGCGGCGCTGCAGCACGAGGTCGAGTCGCGCCTGCTCGAATCGCTCGACTACCTCGAGGACCGCGCGCCGGACACCGTGCTCGACGTCGGCTGCGGTCCCGGCCACGCCGCGGCGGCGATGCGAAGGCGCTGGCCGCGCGCGCGGGTGCTCGCGCTCGACCTTGCGATGCCGATGCTGCGGCAGGCGCGGACGCGCAGCGGCTGGAACCCTTTGCAAAAACCGGTCGACCGCATCAACGCCGACGCGCGCGCGCTGCCGCTGGCTGACGGCAGCGTCGACGTGCTGTTCTGCAACCTGTGCCTGCAATGGGTGGAGGACCTGGCGGCGACGTTCGCCGGCTTCCGCCGCGTGCTCAGGCCCGATGGCCTGCTGCTGTGCTCGACCTTCGGCCCGGACACGCTGCAGGAGCTGCGCACGGCGTTCGCCGTTGCCGACAGCGCGCCGCATGTGAGCCCGTTCGCCTCGATCGCGCAGTTCGGGGACGCGCTGGTGCACGCCGGCTTCCGCGACCCGGTGCTCGACCGCGACGTGTTCGTGCACGGCTACGACGACCTGCCGGCGCTGATGCGCGAGCTGCGCGCGATCGGCGCCACCAACGCGCTGGCCACGCGCCGGCACACGCTGACCGGCAAGTCGCGCTTCGCCGCGGCCGCGGCCGCGTACGAAGCCGAGCGCCGGAACGGACGCCTGCCCGCGACCTGGGAAGTGATCTACGCCCACGCCTGGGCGCCGCAGCCGGGCGCGCCAATCCGCGAAGGCGGCTATGACGTGGCCTCGGTGCCGGTGTCGAGGATTCCGATCCGCCGTCGCTGATCGCCGGCGGCGCGGCTCTCGTGGGAGCGGCTTCAGCCGCGAGCTTCCCGAGTGTCGGCGTTGCTGCCTTCTTGCAGGATCCGGTGTGTGTCGAGCTGTCATCCCGAGCGCAGCGAGGGATCTTCTTCCGTCGGTTGGATCCCTCGTTGCGCTCGGAACGACAATCCTGGTATCCCGCACGCGACGGCAATGCCGGGCGCCCAGAAGCTCGCGGCTGAAGCCGCTCCCACCAAGCCCTTGAGATGGCCGCTTCGATTCAGGCACGGCCGCCTACACTCGCCGCGATCGTCGCCATCGAACACCCGCCATGTCCGTTCGCTTCCGCCTGGCCCCGCTCCTGCTCGTCGGCACGCTGGCGGCCTCGCCCGCACCGGCGCAGGACGACTACGTCGTCGACCTCTCGCAGCTCGACCCGAATGCCATCCTCGCCAGCGCCGGCGACGTGCTCATGCGCGCGCCGGACGCGGCGATCGACGAGCTGTTCCAGGCCACCCACGCCGCCGCGCGCTCGCCGCGCGACGCGAAGCTGCTGTGCGCGCTGTTCGATCCACGCGCCGATCGCAGCTTCGAGGCGCTGGCCGATGCCGCCAACCGCCTCGGCGCCGACAGCCGCGAGCGATTCGGCCTTGCGCTGGCCGGCATCGCCGCCGCCGGCCTGCAGGGCACGCCCCAGCCCTACGACGCCGCCGCGGCGAAGCAGACCCTCAAGTCCGCGGGCGTCACCGCGATGCTGCTGCACGAGGACTTCCTCGTCGGCATGGCCGCCGACGGGAGCGACGCGGCGAGCCGCGATGCGCGCTGTCGTTCTTTCGGCTGGATGCTCGACGCGCTCGCCGACGTGCCGATGACGCAGCGCGCCGCGGCGACCCGGCTGATGCTCAGCGAGGGATTGGGGCAGCTGGGGCCGCGCTGACGCCGTGATCGGGGGTTGGCGATTCGACAGGACGCCTGTTGGATCCTGTCATCCCGAGCGCAGCGAGGGATCCGGTCCATCGGGGAAGTAGATCCCTCGCCGTGCCCACGATGACAGGCTGGCGATATCCGCTGGGCGAATCGCGAGGCAAGGCCTCACCAAGGCAAGGCCTCGAGGTCGACGTTGCCGCCGGACAGCACCACGCCCACGCGCTTGCCGGCGAAGCGGTCGCGGTTGCCGAGCACCATCGCCAGCGCGATCGCCGACGACGGCTCCACCAGCAGCTTCAGGCGTTGCCACAGCAGCCGCATCGCCGCGACCGTGTCGGCGTCGTCGACGGTCGCCACGTCCACCGCGTGCGCGCGCAGCAGCGCGAAGTCGGGTTCGCCCAGGGTGCCGCGCAGGCCGTCGCAGATCGTGTCGGGCACGAAGTCGGTGACGCGCTCGCCGCGCCGCAGCGATTCGAAGGTGTCCGCCGCGCCGCTGGGCTCGGCGCCGAAGACCCGGCACTCCGGCGACAGCGCGCGCGCGGCGATCGCGGTGCCCGAGGCGAGCCCGCCGCCGCCGACCGGCACCACGATCGCGTCCAGCGGGCCGGCCTGGCCGAGCAGCTCGAGCGTCGCCGTGCCCTGTCCGGCGATGACGCGCGGGTCGGTGTAGGGATGCACCAGCTCCGCGCCGGTGTCGGCCTGCACGCGCGCGCACGCGGCCTCGCGCGCGGCGATCGTCGGCGCGCAGCGGTGCAGGATCGCGCCATAGGCCTCGATCGCCGCGAGCTTGGCGGCGACCGCGTTCTCCGGCACCACCACGTGGCAGGGAATGCCGCGGGTGCGCGCCGCCAGCGCCAGCGCGCCGCCGTGGTTGCCGGAGGAGTGCGTGACCACGCCGCGCGCCGCGGTCGCCTCGTCCAGCGACCACACCGCGTTGCAGGCGCCGCGGAACTTGAACGCGCCCGCGCGCTGCAGCGGCTCGGCCTTGAAGTGCAGCGTGCAGCCGGCGAGCGCGTCGATGCCGCGCGACCGCAACACCGGGGTGGCGTGGGCGTGCGGCGCGATGCGCGCGGCGGCGGCGAGGATGTCGTCGAAAACGGGCAGGCGGGCGTCGGGCATGGGCACAGCGTACGATGGCCCGGCAGGTTCAGCTAACCCAACGCGCGGCCGGCCGAATTAAGCACGGATTCAAAGCGCCGGGCCGATGCTGGCCTTCATCGATACAGGGGGACCACCCATGATCCGCCACCTCGCCATCGCCACGCTCGCAGCCGCCGCGCTGTCGGGTTGCGTCACCGACTACGCCTACCGCGACGGCCCCGGCGACTACTACTACGGGCGGCCCTCGGTCGAGTACTACGACTACGGCTACGGCGCGCCCTACGGCAGCGCCTACGGTTATCCGGGCGGCTGGTCGGGCAGCCTGTACTACGGGCGCGGCTATCCCTACGGCTATTACGGCTACGGGTATCCCTACGGCTACTACGGCGGCTATTACCCGTACTACTGGCATCGCCACCACCACAACCACCGCCCGCCGCAGGACGACAAGCCCGGGCCGGTGACCGGCGGCCGGCTGCCGCCGGTCCGCTACGGCGGCCCCCATCCGCCGATCCCGGCGCAGGCCCGCCCGCAGGAAGGCGCGCGGCCGATGCGTCCGCCGGTGGCCGGCGGCGCGTGGCGCGGCAACGACGGCGCCGGCGCCGCGCCGCGCCTGTCGCGTCCGGCGCCCCGGGTGGTGCGCGAACCGCAGGGCGGCGTCCCGATGGTAGCGCCGCGCCGTTCGGCGCCGCCGCGGATGGCGCCGCCCTCGCGACCGGCGCCGCGATCCAATTTCCCGGAACGTGAACGGGTTCGTGAACGAGAGCAGTGATTACGCTTGCGTTTCGGGCTGCGGTGGCCGCAAGCTAGCCAGCACTGACCGGTTGCGTCGTTTTTGGACGTAACACGGACTGACCAATGTCGACACCCGACGGGGTAATCCGGATCCCCCCTGTTCCGCTCCCCGTCGGGCGTCGGCGCCAGTCCTGACCTGGCGCCGCCTCAGGCGCGAATCCCGCAACGACCGGACAAAAAAAGGGGCCGAATGTCCCCCGACATTCGGCCCCGTTGCTACCCCGTCGTGCGCCTGGCCGGCCCTGTTCCGAATCCCAGCCTGCGCCCCCTCGCGCTTGCCACGTCGGGTGCACGGGACATGTCGCAGGAAGCGTGCCAACTTCCCGGCGGCCGGCAGGCCGTAGAATGGCGCGCCCGCTTTTGCGGCGCCGCGCACGCTTCGTCCCGGCGCGATGACGCCCGATCCGGCGCGCAGCCCGCACCCGCCATCGCGACCCTATGAGCGCCTCCTTCCATCGCTACGACGTCATCGTCATCGGCGGCGGCCACGCCGGCACCGAGGCCGCGCTCGCGTCCGCGCGCGCCGGCGCGCGCACGCTGCTGCTCACGCACAACATCGAGACGGTCGGCGCGATGAGCTGCAATCCCGCCATCGGCGGCATCGGCAAGGGCCACCTGGTGCGCGAGATCGACGCGCTCGGCGGGGTGATGGCGAAGGCGGCCGACGCCGCCGGCATCCAGTGGCGCCGGCTCAACGCATCGAAGGGCCCGGCGGTGCGCGCGACGCGCTGCCAGGCCGACCGCGCGCTGTATCGCGCCTACATCCGCCGCGCGGTGGAGGCGCAGCCCAACCTGGCGATCTTCCAGGCCGCGGTCGACGACCTGATCATTGAAGGCGACGCCGTGCGCGGCGCGCTCACCAACACCGGCCTGCGCTTCGAGGCGCCGGCGGTGGTGCTGACCGCCGGCACCTTCCTCGCCGGCAAGATCCACGTCGGCGAAACGCAGTACGCCGCCGGCCGCATGGGCGACCCGCCGGCGACCACGCTCGCCGCGCGCCTGCGCGAGCGCCCGTTCGTGGTCGACCGCCTGAAGACCGGCACGCCGCCGCGCATCGACGGGCGCACGCTCGACTACTCGGTGATGGCCGAGCAGCCCGGCGACGACCCGCGCCCGGTGTTCTCGTTCCTGGGATCGCGCGACGACCATCCGCGCCAGGTGCCGTGCTGGATCACCCAGACCAGCGAACGCACGCACGAGATCATCCGCGCCGCGCTGCATCGCTCGCCGCTGTATTCCGGGCAGATCGAGGGCATCGGGCCGCGCTATTGCCCGAGCATCGAGGACAAGGTGGTGCGCTTCGCCGAAAAGGACAGCCACCAGGTCTTCGTCGAGCCCGAGGGCCTCGACGTCGCCGAGATCTATCCCAACGGCATCTCGACCTCGCTGCCGTTCGACGTGCAGCTCGAACTCGTGCGCTCGATCCGCGGCTTCGAGAACGCGCACGTCACCCGCGCCGGCTACGCGATCGAGTACGACTTCTTCGACCCGCGCGGGCTGAAGGACTCGCTGGAAACCAAGTCCGTCGCCGGGCTGTTCTTCGCCGGCCAGATCAACGGCACCACCGGCTACGAGGAAGCGGCGGCGCAGGGCCTGCTCGCCGGCGCCAACGCCGCGCGCTTGGTGCGCGGGCAGGAGGCGTGGTCGCCGCGCCGCGACCAGGCCTACCTCGGCGTGCTGGTCGACGACCTGGTCACCCACGGCACCAGCGAGCCGTATCGCATGTTCACCTCGCGCGCCGAATACCGCCTGCAGCTGCGCGAGGACAACGCCGACCTGCGGCTTACCGAAATCGGCCGCGGGCTCGGCCTGGTCGACGATGCGCGCTGGTCCGCGTTCGCGCGCAAGCGCGACGCGGTGGCCGCGGAGACGCAGCGCCTCGGCGGCCTGTGGGCCTCGCCCCACAATGCCGCCGGCCGCGACGCCGTGGCCACGCTGGGCATCGAGCTCAGCCGCGAGAGCAGCGGGCTGGACCTGCTGCGGCGGCCGGAACTGGACTACGCCAGGCTCGCCTCGGTGGCGGCGTTCGCGCCCGCGGTCGACGATCCGGCGGTGGCCGAGCAGGTCGAGATCGAGGCCAAGTATTCGGGCTACCTCGAGCGCCAGCGCGAGGAGATCGCGCGCGCGCAGCGCCACGAGGGCACCGCGATCCCGGCCGCGTTCGACTACGCCAACGTGCGCGGGCTCTCGGCCGAGGTGCGGCAGAAGCTCGAGCGCGTGCGCCCGCAGACCGTGGGCCAGGCGCAGCGGATTCCCGGCATCACCCCGGCGGCGATCTCGCTGCTGCTGGTGCACCTGTCGCGCGTGCGGCGCGAGGTGGCGTAGGCCGACGCCACGCCCGGGCGTGGCTTCGTGGGAGCGGCTTCAGCCGGGAGCTTTTTCCCTCGGCCATCGAGGGCAAGCACTCGCGGCTGAAGCCGCTCCCACGACCCGGCGCCTCAGCCGCCGCGCGCCTTGGCGAAGGCGGCGGCGAGCGCGTTGTCCGCCGGCGGCGCCGAGGGCTTCGGCGGGCGCGCGTCGCGCCGCTCGCCGCGCGCGGCGCGGTCGTCGCGCGGCTTGCCCTCGCCCGGCGCGTCGTCCAGCCGCCGCGTCAGCGCGATGCGCTTGCGCGCGACGTCGACCTCCAGCACCTTCACCTTGACGATGTCCCCGGCCTTGACCACCTCGCGCGGGTCCTTGACGAAGCGGTCGGCGAGCGCGGAGACGTGGACGAGGCCGTCCTGGTGCACGCCGATGTCGATGAAGGCGCCGAATGCGGCGACGTTGCTCACCACGCCCTCGAGCACCATGCCGGGCTTGAGGTCCTTGATGTCCTCCACGCCCTCGGCGAAGCGCGCGGCCTTGAACTCCGGGCGCGGGTCGCGGCCCGGCTTCTCCAGTTCGGCGAGGATGTCGCGCACGGTCGGCAGGCCGAAGCGCTCGTCGGTGTAGCGCCCCGGCTCCAGGCCGCGCACGAAGGCGCCGTCGCCGATGATCTGCGCGACGGGCCGGCCGCTCTCGCGCACGATCCGCTCGACCACCGGATACGCCTCCGGATGCACGGCGGATGCATCCAGCGGCTCGTCGCCGTCGGCGATGCGCAGGAAGCCGGCGCACTGCTCGAAGGTCTTGCCGCCCAGCCGCGGCACCTTGAGCAGGTCGGCGCGGCGGCGGAAGGGACCGTTGGCGTCGCGGTGCACGACGATGTTCCCGGCCACCGACGACGACAGCCCCGACACTCGCGACAGCAGCGCCACGGACGCAGTGTTGACGTGCACGCCGACCGCGTTCACGCAGTCCTCGACGCGGGCGTCGAGCGCGCGCGCCAGCCGGTACTGGTCGACGTCGTGCTGGTATTGGCCGACGCCGATCGATTTCGGCTCGATCTTGACCAGCTCGGCCAGCGGGTCCTGCAACCGGCGCGCGATCGAGACCGCGCCGCGCAGCGAAACGTCGAGGCCGGGGAACTCGCGCGCGGCGAGCTCGGAGGCCGAGTACACCGAGGCGCCGGCCTCGCTCACCACCACCTTCTGCAGCTTCGACTCCGGCATGAGCCTGAGCAGCTCGCCGGCGAGGCGGTCGGTCTCGCGCGAGGCGGTGCCGTTGCCGATCGCGACCAGCTGCACACCGTGCGCGACGCAGAGCTTCCTCAGTGTGGCGAGCGAGGCGTCCCACTGCCGGCGCGGCTCGTGCGGGTAGATGGTGTCGGTGGCGACCAGCTTGCCGGTGGCGTCGACCACCGCGACCTTCACCCCGGTGCGCAGGCCGGGATCGAGCCCCAGCACCGCCTTCGGGCCCGCGGGCGCGGCCAGCAGCAGGTCCTTGAGGTTGTCGCCGAACACCGCGATCGCCTCGGCCTCGGCCTTCTCGCGCGCCTGGTTGAACAGGTCGAGCATCAGGTGCAGCTGCAGCTTCGCGCGCCAGGCCAGGCGGCAGGCGCTGGCCAGCCAGGCGTCGGCCGCGTTGCCGCCGATGCGGATGCCGGCGTGCAGCGCGACGCGGCCCTCGGCATAGGCGTTGCCGGCCTCGGCGTCGGCGCCGGGATCGAGCTCGAGCTGCAGGAACTCCTCGCGGCGACCCCGGAACAGCGCGAGCAGGCGGTGCGAGGGAATCTTCGCCAGCGGTTCGGCGTGGTCGAAGTAGTCGCGGTACTTCGCGCCCGCCTCCTCCTTGCCGGCGACCACGCGCGCGCGGATCACGCCGATGCCGTGCAGCCAGTCGCGCAGTTCGCCGACCAGCGCGGGATCCTCGCCCCAGCGCTCGATCAGGATCGCGCGCGCGCCCTCGAGCGCGACCTTCGCATCGGCCACGCCGTTGCCGGCATCGACGAAGCCGAGCGCGAATTCTTCGGGCACGCGCGCCGGGTCGGCGAGCAGGCCGTCGGCCAGCGGTTCCAGCCCGGCCTCGCGCGCGATCTGCGCGCGGGTGCGGCGCCTGGGCTTGTACGGCAGGTACAGGTCCTCGAGCCGCGACTTGCTGTCGGCGGCGGCGATCTCGCCGCGCAGCGCGTCGTCGAGCTTGCCCTGCTCCTCGATGCTGGCGAGGATCGCGGCGCGGCGGTCCTCCAGCTCGCGCAGGTAGGCCAGCCGCGTTTCGAGGTTGCGCAGCTGGGTATCGTCGAGCCCCTCGGTCGCTTCCTTGCGGTAGCGCGCGATGAACGGCACGGTCGCGCCCTCGTCGAGCAGCGCAACGGCGGCCTCGACCTGCGGCGGGCGGGCGCCGATCTCCCCGGCGATGGTGGCGGCGATCTTGCGCGCGAGCGCGGGGGAAAGGGATTGCATCGTGCGATGTCGTGCGCGCGGGTCGTCCCGCGGGACCGGCATTGTCGCAATGCGGGCGCGGCGGCGACAGCCGTTGACAGCGCGTCGCGCGCGCCGCTAGCGCCCTGGGCCCGCCGCGATTACAGCGGGCGCCGCGCGCGCTCGTCGTGCGCCCGGCGCCGCCACGGCAGCGGGATCGCGAACAGCATCAGCGCCAGCCAGGCCAGCCGGCTCGACCAGCTCTCGCGGTCGGGCGGCTGCAGCGCGCGCGCGTCCTCGGTGTCGGCGTCGAGCGCGTACTCGCCGGCCTCCATCGCGCGCAGCACGGCGCGCGCGCGCTCGGCGTCGCGGTCGGCGACGCGCAGCTTGACGCCGCCGATGGTCAGCCGCCATTCCCAGTTCGCCAGCGCCAGGTGCTCGTCGCCCAGGTGCGCGTCGATCCCCTCCGACAGCAGCCGCCCGCGCGCCAGGTGCGCCTCGATCGGATCGGTGTAGTGGGCGATGGTGGTGAACATCGAGGTCGATCATGCGCCGGTGCGTTCCGCCGCGCCATGGCCGCGCCGGGTCGCCGGGGCTTGCGGTGCCGGCAGCGCCGAGGCGGGCTCGCCTCGCGGGAGCGGCTTCAGCCGCGAGCTTCTTCCCGAAGCGCACGAACGGCCAGCATCAGGACAAGGGCTCGCGGCTGAAGCCGCTCCCACGAAAGCAACGGCGGACGCAGCGAGGATGCGCGGCGCCGATGAATGCCCCGCTTCCGCCGCCTGGAGTAGGCTTGGGCGCCATGAAAACCTTCCTTTCCGCCGCGATCGCGGCCTGCGCGCTGCTGGCCGCCTGCCAGCAGGTCCCGCCGCCGGCCAGCCATGCCGACGCCGCCGGCAACACCCTGACCGATTGGCCGCTGCCGGCGCCCGAGGGCGCGTCCGGGCCCGACCTGTCGCTGGCGCCCGACGGCCGCCTGCTGTTGAGCTGGACCAAGCCCTTCGACCAGGCGCGCCACGCGCTGCAATACACCACCTTCGACGGCAGGGGCCAATGGCAGTGGGCGCCGAAGACGATCGCGGTGGGCGCGTCGATGGTGACCGGCTGGGCCGACGTGCCGCACATCGCCGCCACCGCCGACGGCACGATCTGGGCGAACTGGCTGCAGAAGACGCGCGGCGAGGGACGCTCGCACGACATCATCGTCTCGCACTCGACCGACGACGGCATGACCTGGAGCGCGCCGGTGCGCGTGCACGACGACGGCAAGGCGGTCGAGCACGGCTTCGTCTCGTTCTGGCCGGCGGCGCGCGACCGCCTCGGCGTGGCCTGGCTCGACGGGCGCAACACCGCCGGCGGCGCGCACGCGGGACACGCGATGGCGGGCGCGCAGGCCGCGCAGGGCGCCGGCGACGAGGCCACCGGCATGACCTCGCTGCGCTCGGTGGTCGTCGACACCGGCTCGCAGCTCGCCGACGCGGCCGAGGTCGACGCCAGCGCCTGCGACTGCTGCCAGACCGACGTCGCCGTCACCGCGCGCGGCCCGCTGCTGGTGTACCGCGACCGCACGCCGGAGGAGATCCGCGACATCCATGCCACGCGCCTGGAGGGCAACGCCTGGCAGGCGCCGCGCGTGGTGCACGCCGACGGCTGGAAGATCGACGCCTGCCCGGTGAACGGCCCGGCGGTCGCCGCCGTCGGCAACGACGCCGTCGTCGCCTGGTACAGCGCCGCCGGCGACATGCCGATGGTGCAGCTCGCGCGCAGCACCGACGCGGGCGACGCGTTCGCGGCGCCGGTGGTGGTCGATCGCGGCGAGGCGGTGCAGGGCCGCGTCGACGTCGCGCTCGATGCGAAGCAGGCCTGGGTGGCCTGGCTGCGCGAGGACGCGAAGGGCCAGTCGCTGTGGCTGGCGCGCTACGCGCCGGACCTCTCGCGCGAGCTCTCGCGCACCGAGGTCGCGAAGCTGCAGGGCCGCGGCCGCGGCACCGGCTTCCCGAAGCTGGCGGTGCGCGGCGGCGAGGCGTTCCTGGTCTGGACCGACCTGGCCGACGGCAAGGCGCGGCTGCGCGGGATGCGGATCCGGCCGCGCTGAGCGCGCGGCTCGTCAGCGCTGCAGTTCGAACACCGCGCTGACGCTGCCGGTGTACTCGACTTCGGCCTGCAGGTAGCGCCCGGGCTGGATGCGCGTGCCGCTGACCTGGATGCGATCGAGCGTGGTCGCGCCGTAGCTGGGCGCGTAGCTGGAGCCGACGCTGTCGATGCTGTACACCGCCCCGAGCCGGGCGCCGAACGCGGCGGCCATCCCGGCCGCCTTGGCGCGGGCGTCGTCGACCGCCTTGCGCCGCGCCTGCTCGCGCAGCGCGTCGGCGCGGCTGGATTCGAACGACACGTCGCCGATCTCGCTGGCGCCCGCCGCCAGGCCGGCGTCGAGGAAGTCGTTGAGGCGGTCGACCCGGCGCAGCAGCACGGTGACGCTGCGGCTGGCCATGAAGCCGCTGCTCACGCGCTTGCCGGATTCGGCGTAGTTGACGTCCTCCGAGGCGTCCAGGCCGGACGCGGTGACGTCGGCGTCCTCCACGCCGAACGCGTCCAGGCCGGCGAGCAGCCGGTTCACCGCCGCGTCGACCGCCTGCTTGGCCGGCAGCGGCTGCGCGGCGCGCGACTGGAAGTCGAACTGCACGCGCGCGGTGTCCGGCTTCGCGGTGACCTTGCCCTGCCCCGTGGCGACGACGTGCGGTCCGTCGGGCAGCGGCGTCCCGGCGGTGGCGGTGGTGGCGAGCAGAAACAGCAGCAGCGAAGCGACCGGCATGCGCATCGGATTCCCCCATTCCCCGTGGTGGGAGCAGTCTACTTTTCCTTGCGCCAGTTGACCGAGCCGCGGTTCTCCACGCTGCTCGACTCGATCTCGATGTCGAAGCCCTTCTTCAACAGGTACTTGAGCGTAAGCACCTGGCCGGTGCCCAGCAGCGACACGCCGAAGCCGACGTACAGCCGCGGCGAGAGCTGCTTGCCGATGCCCAGCACGCTGCCGCCGAGCGCGCGCGATTCCATCACCCCGGCGTCGTCCAGCCCGATCCTGCTGCCGATCCGCGAGGCCAGCAGGCTGCCGCCGGCGTTGAGCGCGGCCGAGGCGGCGTTGAGCTGGCTGGCCTCGTCGCCGGACAGGTGCGAGGTCGAGCGCCCGAGCGCGAGGTAGGACAGCGCCTCGGACTCGTCGGTGGCCGGGTCGGTCCACACGCTGGCCTGCGGCGACGAGGCGCGGCCGGTGACGTCGATGCCGGCGGTGATGTCCTGTGCCTCGATCCGGCGCTCGGCGCGGATGTCGAGGATCGGGTCGGAGACCGGGCCGTTCGACCACACCAGGTGGCCGCGGGTGATCTGCAGCTTCTGCCCGTAGGCGGCGTAGCGGCCGCCGACCTCGAGGTTGCCGGTCGCGGCCATCTCGCGGCCCGGCACCGCGCGCACGCGGAGGTCGCCGCCGAGGGTGCCGTCGAGGCCGAAGCCGCGCAGCCTGACGTCGTCGCCCATCACCAGGGTCAGGTCGAGGTCGAGCGGCGAGGCGGCGCCGCGCTCGGGGTCGACCGGGTCGAGCACGACCACGTCGGGCGAGGCGGACACGCCCTCGTCGAGGCGCTCGAGGTCGATCAGCGCGCTCGGCACCGTGACCTTGCCGGTGACGGCGAGCGGCTGGCCGGCGGCGTAGCGCACGGTCAGGTCCGGATCGGCGACCGCGCGCAGGTCGCGGGTGTTGGACACCAGCACATCGTCGCCGCGCAGCGTGAGCACCAGCGGCGTGCCGTCGCCGCGCCAGCCGAGGCTGCCGTCGACCTGCAGCACGCCGGCCTGCGCGGTGCTGTCGGGCGGGGCCGAGCGCACGCTGCCGTGGATGCGCGCGGTGCCGTCGGGCAGCGCGTCCAGGCGCACGTCGCCGCTGTCGAGCACGATGCCCAGCGCCGGCAGCTCGGTGCTGAAGCCGGTGAGTTGCGCCTGGCCACCGAGCGAAGGCTCCGCGCGCGTGCCGGACAGGGTGACGTGGCCGGCGAGCCTGCCGGTGGGCTCGACGATGTCCTGCGAAAACAGCTCCAGCCAGGTCAGCTCGTCGGTGTCGACGTCCAGCGCGCCGGTGAGCGGCGCGTACGCGTCCCAGCCGGTGGTTACGCGCGCATCGACGTGGCCGTCGCCGTTGAGCGCGCTGGACAGCGTCGCGTCGATGCGCAGCGGGTTGAAGTCGGCCTCGAGCACGAGGTTGCCGTAGCCGATCACGTCGCGGCGCGAGCGCTGGCTCATGCGCAGGCCGCCGTCGGCGGAGGTGACCTTCACGCTGCCCTGCCAGGCGTTGCCCGCCGGGCGCAGCTGGCCGTCGATCGCGATCTCGCCGCGCAGCACCCACGGCCGGCCGTCCTCGCGCTCGGGCAGGTAGGGCACGGCCAGCGACAGCGGCAGGCCGTGGCCGTCGACGGCGAGGCCGCGGCGCGGCCAGTCTGCGCTGGCGCACAGCGCGCCGCCGTCGCTGGCGGCGAAGCAGCTGCGCGAGAGCGTCCAGCCGCCGCCGCGCTGGGCGTAGCGCGCCGGCGCCTGCAGCTGCCAGGCCGCGCCTTTGGCCGGCGCCAGCCGCAGCGAGGCCAGCGTGCCCTGCCAGTTGGCGCCGCGCTTCTGCGCGCTGCCGGCGAGGTCGAGCGCGCCGATCTCGCCGCGCGCGTGCGCGTCGAGCCGCAGGTTCTCGACCGCGCCGCGCGCGTCGACCTGCACGCTGTCGAGCGCGACGCCTGCCCGCACGCCGCGGGCAGACAGCGCCAGCGCGCCGCTGCCGCCGCGCCAGGGCAGGCGTCCCTTGGCCGACAGCGACGCCGCGGCGTAGCCGCCGTACTGCAACCCCTCGCCGGTCAGGTCGGCGACGACGTCGGGCGCGTTGCGCGGCCCGGCGAGCCGCAGCGTGCCGCGCAGCGTGCCGGCCGCGTCCGGCAGCAGGTCGTCGAGCCGCAGCGGCGAGAGCCGCGCGTCCACCGCGATCGAGCGCGCGATCCGACCCTCGGCCTCGATCCGGCTGCCGCCCGCGCGCAGCGCGACCTCGCCCGCGTACACCGGCTGCACGCTGCTGCTGCCCACGCCCTGCAGCTCGGCGTGCGCGTGGCCGCCGAGCGCGCGCCCGCGCAGCTGGCCGCCGATGCGCGGGACGTCGACGGTGGCGTCGAAGCCGCCGCCGGCGCGCGCACCGCCGCGGCTGGCGACGTCGGCGTCGACCGCGCCGCTCCAGCCGTCGACTAAGAAGCCGGGATCGAAGCCGGCGAGCGTGGCCCTCGCGTCCCAGTGCAGCCGCGGCGCGGTTTCGACCTCGCCATCCAGTTCGATGCGGCCGCGATCGAGCGCGAGCTGCGCGCTGCCGGCATAGGTCTCGCCGCTCGCCCTGAGCTCGGCCTTGCCGTCGAGCGCGCGCCCGCGCAGCCTGCCGTGCAGTCGCGGCACGCTGAGCGTGGCGTCGTAGCCGCCGGCGTCGAGCGCGTGCCCGCGGGTGGCGAGCGTGCCGTCGATGTCGCCGTCCCAGCCGGCGGCGAAGTAGCCGGGATCGAAGCCGTCGAGGCTGGCGTCGAGCTTCCACGACAGCGCCGGCTTCCAGCCGATGTCGCCGTGCGCGTCGAGCGTGCCGGTGGGCGTCTTCGCCTGCAGCGTTTTCAACACCATGCCGCCGTCGCGGCCGCGGCCGTCGAGCCGCACGCTGGCGCGGTCGCCGTTGCGCGCGACGTCGGCGTCGCCCACCAGCGCCCAGGCGGCGCTGGTGCCCGCCAGGCCGGCGTCGGCGTCGAGCGTGATCACCGGCGTGGCCGGTGCGCCGGCGGCCGGGTCGGCCGGCGCGCCGCCGAAGCGCAGACCGCGCGCGTTGAGCGCGTAGCGGAAGGTCGCGTGCCGGGGATCGGCGAAGTCGCCGCGTCCGCGCGCGATGATCGTGCCGTCGAAGGCCTGCACCACCAGCGGCTCGAACGCCAGCGCCTTGTCCTGCAGCGACACCTTCGACGGCAGCACCCGCACGCGCAGCGCGCCCTGTTCGAACGATCCCTGCAGCGAAGCCCTGCCGCCCACGCCGTCGGCTTCCAGCCGCAGCGACGCCGGATCCGCGCCCGGCTCGGTCGCGCCGGCGAGCAGCGCGGTGTCGAGCCTGTCGGCGCGCGCGCGCAGCCGCCACGCGGGCGCATCCTTGCCGCGCAGCACCAGGCTCGCGCGCAGCGGGCCGGGCAGCGCGCCGCCGATGCCCACGTCCATGCGCTGCAGGTTGCCGCGCGCGACCAGGCCCACGCGCAGCGGCGCGCGCCCGAGCGGCGACGCGCCGCCGGCGACCGGGAGCACCGCGGTCGCGGTGAGGTCGGTGCGGTAATCATCGCGCGGCACGTAGTCGCCGTGCGCGCCGAAGCGGCCGCGGTCGCTGTCGACCACCACGTGCGCCAGGTGCAGCTTCCCGTCGCGCGCATCCAGCCCGCCGCGCACGCGCCGGATGTCGATCACATGCTCGCCTTCGCGCGCAATGCGCAGGCCGTCGACCTGGATCGCATCGGCCTGCAGCCCCAGCGGCGGGGTGATGTCGGGGAGCACCTCGGGCCAGGTCGGCAGCTCGAACGGCGAATCGCTCTTGGGCAGGTCGAGCGCGGCGCCCTCGACGATCAGCGTGTCCAGCCGCAGCAGCCTGCCCAGCAGCGGGCGGATCGCCGGGTCGACGACGATGCGGCGCGCGGTGAACGTCAGCGTGCCCGGCTTCGCGCACTGGCCGTACGGCACCGGCTCGCCGCCCTTGTCCGGGCACAGGCGCTGCACGAAGCGTACGTCGTGCAGCGTCATCGGCCCGCTCACCGGGCCTTCGGCGCTGCCCCACGACAGGCTGGCGCCGGCCGGCAGCCGCGCCTTCACCTGGGCGAGCAGGAAGTCGCGCCCGCCCAGCGTCTGCAACAGCCACCACGCCAGCACGCCGGCCAGCAGCGCGAGCCCGACCGCGGTGAACGCGCTGCGCCGCGCCAGCACCTTCGCGCGCGCGCGCCGCCGCGCGCGCAGCTCGGCGATGCGCGCCTCGCGCTGCTCGGGCGTGAGGCCCGGGTCGACGCGACGGCGGCGGGGGAATCGCACCATGCTCAGAACTCCGCCCCGATGCTCAGGCCGATGGTGAACGGCGAGTCGGGGTCGTCGAGCCCGCGCGCGATGTCGAAGCGCAGCGGGCCGACCGGCGACTTCCAGCGCACGCCCACGCCCACGCCGGTGCGCCAGTCCGCCTGCGTGCCGTCGAACGCGCTGCCGCTGTCGACGAACGCTGCCGCGCCCCAGCTGTCGTTGAAGTAGTGCTCGAACTCGCCGCTGGCGGTGAGCACGTTCTTGGCGCCGACCGAGAACTCGCCGTCCTCGGTGGTGACGCGCGGCCCGACCTCGCGGAACTCATAGCCGCGGATGCTGCGGTCGCCGCCGGCGTAGAAGCGCAGGCTCGGCGGCATATCGGTCAGCGCGTTGGTGAAGGTGTGGCCGATCTCGCCGCGCACGATCAGGCGGTTGCGCTCGCCCAGGCCCTTGAACCAGCTCGCGCGCGCGTGCACCTGCGCGAACGTCGCGTCCGATCCGGCGCCTTCCACGCCGCCGCGCAGCGTGACCGAGCCGCCGATGCCGCGGCGCGGGAACAGCTTGTCGTCGACGTCGATGTATTCGGCCTTCAACGACGGGAAGGTGAAGGTGGCGTAGCGGTAGGCGACCGGCGTCTCGGGATCGTCGTCGTCGTCCGCGGCGTAGGCCCAGCGCTCGCGCAGCACGTGCATCGACGCCACCAGGTTGAGCTTGCGGCTGTACTGGCCGCTGCGGCTGGCGACGAACTCCATCCGCCGCGAATCGATGTAGTCAGTTTGCTCGTCGGCGAACTGCAGGCTGGCGGTGTACCAACCGTCGAGCCAGGCGAACGCCGGGATGCGGTACTGCAGGGTCAGCGTCTTGCGGTTCTGCGCGTAGTCCACCTGCGCCAGCGCCTTGTGCCCGCGCATGTTGACGTAGCGGCGCTCGAGCCCGAAGCGCACGCCGGCGCCGCTCTCGGTGCCGTAGCTCAGGCCGGCGGTGTAGACGTCGCGCTTGGCCGGCGTGAGGTTCACCTGCACCGGCACGCGGTGGTCGACCGCCTGCGCCGGCATCGGCTGGATGTCGATGCGGCTGAAGTAGTCCAGCGCCACCAGCGACTGGCGCAGGCGGTCGAGCCGGCCCTGGTGGTAGTACTGGCCTTCCTTCCAGTACACCAGCTTGCGCAGCAGCCGGTTGCGCACCACCTTCTTCGGCGACTGGGTGAAGGTGGTCGGGCCCATGTCGTAGCGCTCGCCGCTGCTCCAGACCAGCTCGATGTCGGCCGCGCCCTGCGCGCGCGTCACCTCGACCCGGTGCGCGGCGAAGTCGGCGTCGAAGTAGCCGCGCTCGGCCAGGCGGCGGGTGATGCGGGTCTTGCTGGCCTCGTACAGCGCGTGGTTGAACACGCCGCCGGTGCTTGGCCTGAACGCGGCGAGGTCCTGCTTGAGGTAGCGGTCGCCGCTGCCCTCGCCGAGGATGGCGATGTCGGCGTCGCGCACGCGGACCGGCTCGCCGGGCTTGACCGTGATCACGACGTCGGTGCCGGCGTCGGTGCGGTTGCGCTCGACGGCGATCTCCGGCGAGTAGTAGCCGAACGGCTCCAGCGCCTCGCGCGTCTCGTCGTCGGCTTCGCGCACCAGGTAGCCCAGCCGCCGGCCGGTCACGTCCTTGCCGATCGCGTCGACCAGCGAAAGCGAGGTGCGCACGTTGGCGGTCATCGCCTCGTCGAGGCCGCGGATCTCGACGTGGCGCACGGTCACCGCCGCGGCGGCGCCGCAGGCGGACAGGAGCAGGGCTGCGGCGGCGAGGCGGGGGAGGGGCCGGGGCATCGCGGGAGGATACCCGGCGATGGCCAAGATGCGATTAACCGCGGCGCAGCTTCGAAGCGCTGCGAGTCGGTCGTGCGACTCGTCTCCCACTTCTTCAAGGAGTGGTGGGGATGGCTTGGGAGTGCGGAAGAGTTCGAGCCGCGATGACGTGCCAGCACCGTCCCCACCTGAATCCTCCCCTTGAAGGGGAGGGCTTCAGGGCAGAAGCCACTGCCTCAGGCCGACAGGTGCTCGATCGCGGCGACGCTGCCCAGGCGATCGGACAGGCGCTTGAGCAGGGCGAGGCGGTTGCGGCGCAGCGGCGCGTCGTCGGCGTTGACCAGCACGGCGTCGAAGAACGCATCGACCTGCGGCCGCAGCCGCGCCAGGTGGGCGAGCGCGTCGACGTAGTCGCCGTGCGCGAGCGCGTGCCCGGTCTCGGCGTAGACCGCTTCCACGGCCTCGGCCAGCGCGGCCTCGGCCGGCTCCTTGAGCAGCGCCGGGTCGATCGCCGCCGGGATGTCGTCGGTGGACTTCTTCAGGATGTTGCCGATGCGCTTGTTGGCCGCGGCCAGCGCCTCGGCCTCGGGCAGCGCGGCGAAGGTGCCGATGGCGTCGATGCGGCGGTCGAAGTCGTACAGCGAGGCGGGCCGCTTCTCGGCGACGGCGGCGAAGTGCTGGGTGGGCACGCCCTTGTCGGCGTAGTAGCCGCGCAGGCGATCGAGGATGAAGTCGTAGAGGTCGGCCGCGAGGCTTTCGTTGGGAACGAGGTCGATGTCAGACGCCTTCCCCGGCGATTTCGCCTCCGGTGTTGCGGACGGCGCCACGGCGGGCGCCGCCGCGGCTTGCATCGCGCCGCGCGCCGACGCGACCGCGGATGCGAGCAGCATGCGCAGGTCGAGGTCCAGTCCACTTTCGATCACCGTCCGCGCCAGCCCCAGCGCACTGCGCCGCAGCGCGAACGGATCCTTGTTCCCGGTCGGCTTGAGCCCGGCCGCGAAGCCGCCAGCCAGGGTGTCGAGGCGCTCGGCGATCGCCAGCACCTTGCCCAGCGGCGAGAGCGCGATGTCGTCGGCGGAGAAGCGCGGCTGCCAGGCCTCGTCGATGGCGTTGGCCACCGCGGCGCGCGCGTCCAGCGACAGGTCGGAGAGCGAGGCGTCCTGCATCGCGTAGTGGCGGCCGGCGATGCCCTGCAGCTCGGGGAACTCGTTGACCAGGCGCGATTGCAGGTCCGCCTTCGACAGCATCGCGGCGCGGCGCGCGAGCGCGGCGTCCACGCCCACGCGCGGCGCGATCGCCTCCGCCAGCGCCGCCACGCGCTCGACCTTGTCGGCGATCGTGCCGAGCCTGGCCTGGTAGGTGACCGTCGCCAGGCCGTCGTTCATCGACGCCAGTCCCTGCTTCATGTCCTCGACGAAGAAGAAGCGCGCGTCGGCGAAGCGCGGGCGGATCACGCGCTCGTAGCCCTTGCGGACCTCGGCCTCGTCCTTCGATTCGATGTTGGCGATGCCGACGAAATGCTCGGCCAGGCGGCCGCCGTCGCCGAGCACCGGGAAGAACTTCTGGTTGGCCTCCATCGTCGCCACCAGCGCCTCGTGCGGCACGCCGAGGAACTCGGGCTCGAACGCGCACAGCACCGCCTTCGGCCATTCCACCAGGCACTCGACCTGGGCGAGGTTGCCGGGGTCGATGCGCGCGTGGCCGCCGGCGCGCACCGCCGCGGCCTCGACCTCGGCGACGATGCGCGCGCGGCGCTCGGCCGGGTCCACCAGCACCTTCGCGCCGCGCAGCGCGTCGACGTAGTCCTCGGGCCGGCCGACCCACACCGGCTTGTCGTGCATGAAGCGGTGGCCGCGGCTCATGCGGTCGGACTTCGCGCCGAAGGCCTCGCACGCGACCACCTCGCCGCCGAGCAGCGCCACCAGCCAGTGCACCGGGCGTGCGAACGCGTACTCGTGCGCGCCCCAGCGCATCGGCCTGGGGATCGGCATCGCGGCGATCGCCTCGCGCAGCACCTCGGGCAGCAGCTCGACGGTGCGCGCGCCGGGCGCGGTCGCGCGGTGCACGAAGCGCTCGCCCTTGTTGTCGGTGGCGCGCGCGAGCGCGGTCCAGTCGACGCCGGCCTTGGCGGCGAAGCCCTGCAGCGCGCGCGTGGGCTGGCCGTCGGCGTCGAGCGCGACGTTGAGGTAGGGGCCGAACACCTCCGAGGCCTGCTCCGGCTGCGCGACCGCGACACCGGCGAGCAGCACCGCGAGCCGGCGCGGGGTGTACAGCGGCCTGGCGCCGTCGCGGTCGAAGCCGACGCCGCGCTTTTCCAGCGCGTCGCGGACGCCGTCGAGGAACGCCTGCGCCAGCCCCGGCAGCGCCGCGACCGGCAGCTCGTCCGTGCCCAGTTCGATCAGGAGCGATTGCGTGTCCGACATCGAAAGCCTCTTGCCTTTGAAACCACCCCTTCGCGGGGGAGGATTCCCTCAGCCTTGAAGTCCTCCCCTTCAAGGGGAGGATTTAGGTGGGGATGGTGTTCGCGTCGCCGTGCAGCCGACCCCATCCCCACCCCGGCCCTCCCCTTGAAGGGGAGGGGGAAAACCGCGGCCCTCCCTTGGAGGGGAGGGAGAAAAAGTCACGCCGCCCGCGCGGCCTGCTTCAGCCCCGGGAAGCCGAGCTTCTCGCGCTGCGCCAGGTACGCCTGCGCCACCGCCTGCGACAGCCGGCGCACGCGCAGGATGTAGCGCTGGCGCTCGGTGACGCTGATCGCGCGGCGCGCGTCGAGCAGGTTGAAGCTGTGCGAGGCCTTGATCGCCTGCTCGTAGGCCGGCAGCGGCAGGCCGAGCTCGACCAGCCGCAGTGCCTCGGCCTCGCAGGCGTCGAAGCGGTGGAACAGCTCCGCCACGTCGGCGTGCTCGAAGTTGTAGGCGCTGTGCTCGACCTCGTTCTGGTGGTAGACCGCGCCGTAGGTCACCGGCGCGCCGTCCGGGCCGTGCGTCCACACCAGGTCGAACACGTTGTCGACGTTCTGCAAATACATGCACAGCCGCTCGAGGCCGTAGGTGATCTCGCCCAGCACCGGCCTGCATTCCAGCCCGCCGGCCTGCTGGAACCAGGTGAACTGGGTGACTTCCATGCCGTTGAGCCAGACCTCCCAGCCCAGGCCCCAGGCGCCGAGCGTCGGCGATTCCCAGTTGTCCTCGACCAGGCGCAGGTCGTGCACGCGCGGGTCCACGCCCAGCGCCTTGAGCGAGTCGAAGTACAGCTCGACGATGTTGTCGGGGCTGGGCTTCATCGCCACCTGGTACTGGTAGTAGCGCTGCAGGCGGTTGGGGTTCTCGCCGTAGCGGCCGTCGGTGGGGCGGCGGCAGGGCTGCACGTAGGCCGCGTTCCACGGCTCCGGCCCGATCGAGCGCAGGAAGGTGGCCGGGTGGAAGGTGCCGGCGCCGACCTCCAGGTCGAGCGGCTGCACCAGCACGCAGCCCTGGGCCGCCCAGTAGGCGTTGAGCTGCTGGATGAGCTGCTGGAAGGTCGGTCCCTGCATCGGAGCGGCGCCGCGGAAAGGCCGGCCAGTATAGCCACGGGCGCCGCGGCACCCGCGACGCGCGGCGCCCGGGCGGGGATAATCGCGGCCATGCCCACGCCCGCCGCCATGCCATTCCTGATCCTCGAGACCGGCCAGCCGGTCGCCTCGATGCGCCGCCACGGCGGCTTCCCGCACTGGATCCGCAGCGCCGCCGGGCTCGGCCGCGACGAGGTCACGGTGCTGGACGTCGAATCCGGCGCGCTGCTGCCCGCGCACGACGGCCTGGCCGGCGTGATCGTCACCGGCTCCGGCGCGATGGTCACCGACCGCCGCGACTGGAGCGAGCGCAGCGCCGCCTGGCTGCGCGAGGCGGTGCACGCCGGGGTGCCGGTGTTCGGCATCTGCTACGGCCACCAGCTGTTGGCGCACGCGCTCGGCGGCGAGGTCGGCGACAACCCGAACGGGCGCGAGATGGGCACGGTCGCGATCGACCTGCTGGCCGGCGCCGGCGACGACCCGCTGTTCGCCGGCCTGCCGGCGCGCTTCGCCGCCCAGGCCACCCACCTGCAGAGCGTGCTGCGCGTGCCGGAAGGCGCCACGGTGCTGGCGCGCTCGATCGACGACGCCTGCCACGCGTTCCGCTGGGGCGAGGCGGCGTGGGGCGTGCAGTTCCACCCCGAGTTCAGCACGGTGCACATGCGCGGCTACGTGCAGGCGCGCGCCGACGCGCTGCGCCGCGAAGGCCGCTGCGCGAAGCGCCTCGCGGCCGACGTCGCCGCCGCGCCGCACGCGCGGCGGGTGCTGCGGCGGTTCGTGCGGCATGCCAGGAATCGTGCGTCGTGATTCGGGATTGGTGATCCGGTAGTCGGGTTCGGGTTCGGGCTCAGCCGGGCGTCGTCGTCGCTGTCATCCCGAGTGCAGCGAGGGATCCGGTGGTGGGAGGCAGATCCCTCGCTGCGCTCGGGATGACAGCAATCCGCGATCCGGCGGTTTGAATCACCAATCAGACTCACGGCTCACGGCTCACGAATCACAACGCCACCCGACCCCGCCCGCCGCGTACGATGGCGATCCGGGCCTCATCCCACGCAAGAGACGCAATACATGCACACCCATGCGAATGGTCCCGCCGCCGGCTGGTCCTGGCTGATGCAGGCGGTCAACCTCGGGCGCCGCGATCCGCGCGCGGTGTTCGGCGCGGTGGCGCTGCTGGCGCTGGTGGCGCTGCTGCCGAGCCTGGTGCAGGTCGCGCTGCAGTCGGTGGTCGGCACCGATCCCACCGCGACGATGGCCGTGCTCGCCGCCTGCACGCTGGTGATGGTGGTGGTCTACCCGCTGCTGATCGGCGGCGTGCTGCGGGTGATCGACGCCGCCGAGAACGGCCGTCCCACCCATGCCACCGCGATGTTCGACGCCTTCCGCGCCGGCAGCGGGCGCGGCCGCCTGGTCGGCTTCGGGCTGGCGATGTTCGCCGCCTACCTGGTGGTGTTCGTGGCGGTGGTGTGGCTGTTCGGGCAGGACTTCTTCGGCTGGTACATGCAGCTGGTCACCGCCGGCAGCCAGGAGGACCAGGCCACGGTCGCGAAGCTGATGCAGGATCCGCCCGACGGGCTCGGCACGATGATGGCGCTGGGCACGCTGGCCGGGCTGTTCTTCGCCGGCGTGTACGCGATCGGCTTCGGCCAGGTGGCGCTGCGCGGGCGCAGCGTCGGCGGCGCGCTCGCCGACGGCGTCGCCGGCACGCTGAAGAACGTGCTGCCGATCCTGCTGCTGGCGGTGGTGGCGTTCTGCGCGTTCCTGGCGCTCGCGCTGGTGGTGGCGCTGGTGGGCGGGCTGCTGGCGCTGGTCGGCGGGATGGTGCATCCGCTGCTGGCCGCGCTGCTGGTCGCGCCGGTGTACATGGGCATGCTGCTGGTGATGTACGTGGTGATGTTCGGCGTCATGTACTTCATGTGGCGCGACGTGTGCGGCGAGCCGCCGGCGCCGCCGCCGGGCCACGTCGCGCTCTGACCCGGATTCTCGTGGGAGCGGCTTCAGCCGCGAGCTTTTCGATGGCTGCCGGGGCCGGCAAAGCTCGCGGCTGAAGCCGCTTCTACCGGAAGCCGGCGGCTCAGATCCCCAGCGCCGCGTCGATCCCCGCCTGCAGCGCATCGCGCGTCGCGCCGCAGAAGGCGAGCGTCGCCCACAGCAGCGCCAGCGCCAGCAGCCACAACCATGCGCGCGCCCAGGCGGGCGGCGTCGATGCGCCCGCGTCCTGCACGACGCGCGTGCCGGCGAGGCGGTCGTGCAGCGCGCGGTGCTCCGGCGCCACCAGCGCCAGGGCGTGGCCGAGGTTGAGGGTGAGCCAGGACAGCGTGCCGGCGACGTGGCGCAGCAGCGCGCGCGCCGGCCCGATCCGCGCGCCGGACGCGTCGACCACGCGCAGGCCGAGCGCGCGCTGGCCCGGCGTCGCCTGCCGCGGCAAAGCCTCGAACCACGCATGCCAGGCCGCGCCGAGCAGGGCGAAGCCCAGCAGCGGCGGCCAGCACAGTGTCCACAGCGCGTGCTCGAGCGCGGCGATGCCCGCCCGCAGGGCCGGGTCGGCGAGCCAGCGCGCCGCCAGCGCGGCGGGATCGACGCCGGACTGCACCGCCTCGCCGAGGCTGCGACCGGCGGCGTCCAGCAGCGCGAGGTAGTCGCGCGCCACCGCGGCCGCGCCTTCGCGCAAGTGGCGCCAGCCGGACAGGAGCACGGGCAGCGCGAGCAGCGCCGCGTCCAGCGACCAGGCCGCGCAGCGCCGCCAGAACCCGGCCGCGGCCGCCATCAGCCGGCGCGCGGGTCGGACGAGGCGTCCGGCGACTCCGGCTTCGGCGCCACCGCGCGCGCGGCGATGATGCCGGCCTCGTAGAGCAGGATCATCGGGATCGCCAGCAGCAGCTGCGAGACCACGTCCGGCGGCGTGATCACCGCGGCGACGATGAAGATGCACACGATCGCGTAGCCGCGCCATTCCTTCAGCTGCGCCGGCGTCACCCAGCCCAGCAGCACCAGGATCACCAGCGCCACCGGCAGCTCGAAGCTGGCGCCGAAGGCGAGGAAGATCACCAGCACGAACTCGAGATAGGCGTTGATGTCCGGCGTGATCGCGACGATGTCCGGCTTGAAGCGCAGCAGGAAGTTGAACACCATCGGCAGCACGAGGAAGTACGCGAACGCGCAGCCGGCGTAGAACAGCGCCACCGCCGAGGCCAGCAGCGGCACCGCCAGCCGCTTCTCGCGCCGGTACAGGCCCGGCGCGATGAATGCCCACGCCTGGTAGAGCAGCCACGGCGCCGCCGCGAACATCGCCACGAAGAAGGTCAGCTTGACCGGCGCGAAGAACGCGCCGGCCGGGTTCATCGCGATCATCTGCTGGCCGGCGGGCAGCCGCGAGACCAGCGGCGCGGCCAGCCAGGTGTAGAGCGTGCTGGTGAACGGCAACAACGCGGCCACCATCACCACCAGCCCGACGATCCCGCGCAGCAGCCGCGAGCGCAGTTCGACCAGGTGCCCGAGCAGGCTGTCCTGGCTCTCGTCAGGCGTGTCGGGCGTCGTCGTCATCGCGGGCCTGCACGGTGGCGTCGTCGGTTTCCGGTTCCGGCTCGTAGCCGGGCGTCTCGCGGCGGTCGGTGGGCGTCACCGCGGCCGGCGCGCGCGCGGCGGCGATGGCCCGCGCCTGTTCGCGCACGTCGTCGAACTCGCGCCGCGCCTGCTCGTCGGCCTCGCGCACCGAGGCGTCGATGTCGCGCAGCGCGCCCTGCGCGTCGTGCAGGCTGCGCTTGAGCTCGTCGGAGGCGAGCTCGCGCTCCAGCTCGCTGCGCACCGAATACCACTGCGCGCGCGCGCGCCGCACCCACAGCCCGGCGAAGCGCGCCGCCTTCGGCAGCCGCTCCGGGCCGAGCACCAGCAGCGCCACCACGGCGATGACGAGGAGTTCGGTGAACCCGATGTCGAACATGGCAGGCCGCGCGCCGCGGCGTCAGCGCGGGACGTTGTCGTCGTTGCGCTGCTGCTCGGACTGGCTGCTGTCCTGGCGCGACTGGTCGCCGATCTGGGCGGCCGGCTTGTCTTCGTCGCGCATGCCCTTCTTGAATTCCTTGACGGCGCTGCCGAGGTCCTTCGCCCCGCTGGTCAGTCGCTTGGTGCCGAAGATCAGCAGCACGACCGCGAGCACGATCAGCCAGTGCCAGATGCTGAAACCGCCCATGGCTTGTCTCGCATGTACGTTGGAGGAACGCGAAGGATAGCGCAGCGCGCCTGTACCGGGACCGGCGCGGCCGTGCGCGGCGCCGGGTCCGGGGGCGTGTTCAGGGGGTCGTCGGCAGCGGCTCGGTGGTCGCCGGGTTGTCCTCGACCGGCTGGAACGGCTGCGGCTGCGGGTCGGCCGGCTGCGCCTGCGGCTGGGCGGTGGTCGCCGCCGGCAGCGGCTGCGTCGTGGGGACGGCCGGCTGCGCGGCGACCGGCGGCCGCGCGGCCGCGTCGGTGCCGCGCGCGCTGCGCGCCGCCGCGGTGGCTTCCTCGAGCTCGTCGCGGAACGCGACCACGGCCGACGACGGCGCGCCGGGCGCACGGCCCTCGAACACCATCCGCGGCGTGGTGTCGCGGCCGTAGACCGCCTCGTCGGCGGCGTCGTCGATCGTCAGCACCGCGCCGTCCAGCGCGACGCCGGCGAACAGCCCGCGCGCGCGCGACCACGACCAGATCTCGGCCTTGAGCTGGCCGTCGGTGGCCAGCGACGCGTTGCGCCCGACCGGGCCGGCGGCGACGCCCGCGTCGGCGCCGAGGGTGACCTTGCCGTTGACGATCGATTCCAGGCTGCGGTCGTTGCGGAACACCAGCACGATGTCCGACGACTGCACGCCGGCCTGGAAGCCGATGCTGCCGCCGGTGAGCTTGACGAACACCGGGTTGGACCAGGTGCCGTCGGGCGACTTCACCGACATCAGGCCGTGGCCGCTGCGGCCGCCGAGCACCAGCCCGACCTTGAGCGAATCGGGCACCACCACTATCGCGCGCGCCTCGTCGAGCAGCTTGTCCGGGATCGCCGATTCCGGGATCGCCTGGATGTCGGTAAGCACGCGCACCGCGTTCTGCGCGCGCGCGTCCTCGTCGGCGCCGGCGTGCGCCGAGGTGGCCACGCCCAGCGACAGGGCCAGCGCCGCGGCGAGCAGCGCGCCGCGCGGCGAAACGGTGGCGCGCTGCGCGCGCGGGCGGAAGGCGTTCGACAGGGGCATGGCGGGCTCCGGGGCAGGAAAAGCGTCGCGACGCCGCGACGCGGTCGGCTCAGGCTAGTGGCGGCGGGATGAATCGATTCTGAGGAAGCGCATGCGATCCTATGCCGATGCCAGCCGATCCCGCCCGCACGCCAGCAGCCGGCACCGCCGCGCCCGGCACCGACACGCCGCACGGCCTGCTCCTGGTCAACCTCGGCACGCCGTCCGCGCCCACGGCCGCGGCGGTGCGCCGCTACCTCGCCGAGTTCCTTGCCGACCGCCGCGTCGTGCAGATCCCGCGGCTGCTGTGGTGGCCGCTGCTGCACGGGGTGATCCTGCCGCTTCGCTCGCCGCGGGTGGCGCGCAAATACGCCGAGATCTGGATGGAGGGCGGCTCGCCGCTGGCGGTGCACACGCGTCGCCTGGCCGATGCGGTGCAGGCGCGCCTGCCCGGCATGCGCGTCGCCCACGCGATGCGCTACGGCGGGCCGGCGATCGCCGACGCGGTCGCCGCGCTGCGCGCGCAGGGCTGCGCGCGGGTGCTGGTGCTGCCGCTGTACCCGCAGTATTCGACCACCACCACGGCGTCGGTCGCCGACGCGCTGGCGGCGGTGGCGGAGGATCCAGGCGCGCCGGCGCTGCGCATGGTCGAGCAGTACGCGACCGACGCCGGCCTGGTCGCCGCGCTCGCCGACAGCGTACGCGCGCACTGGCAGGCGCACGGCCGCGGCGAACGGCTGCTGCTGTCCTTCCACGGCATCCCGCAGCGGCTGGCCGACGCCGGCGATCCCTACGGCGCGCAGTCCCACGCCACCGCGGCCGCGCTCGCGCAGGCGCTCGGGCTCGGGCCGGGCGAGTGGCTGGCCACGTTCCAGTCGCGCTTCGGCCGCGAGCAGTGGCTGCAGCCGGCCACCGACGTCACGGTGCGCGCGCTCGGCGCCTCCGGCGTGCACCGCGTCGACGTGATCTGCCCGGGCTTCGCGGTCGACTGCCTGGAGACGCTGGAGGAAATCGCGATCCAGAATGCCGGCTTCTTCCGCGCCGCCGGCGGGCAGGCGCTGTCCTACATCCCCTGCCTCAACGACGCGCCCGCGCACGCCGACGCGCTGGCGGCGCTGGCGCTGCGCGAGTCCGCCGCGTGGCGCTGATGCGCGAGTTCGCGCTCGACGTCCCGCCGGGGCGCATCGCGGGCCTGCGCTGGGGCGAGCCCGGCGCGCCGCGCGTGCTGGCGCTGCACGGCTGGCTCGACAACGCCGCCAGCTTCGTGCCGCTGGCGGCGCGCCTGCCCGGCATCGACCTGGTCGCGCCCGACCTGCCCGGCCACGGCCGCAGTGCGCACCTGCCGCCGGGCGCCGACTATTCCTTCGCCGGCGCCCTGCACGCGGTGCTCGACATCGCGGACGCGCTGGGCTGGGACGAGTTCGCCCTGCTCGGGCATTCGATGGGCGCGGGCATCGCCAGCCTGGTCGCCGCCGGCAGCCCGCGGCGGGTGCGGCGGCTGCTCGCGATCGAGGCGCTGGGCGCGCTGGCCGAGGCGCCGGACAACATGGTGCGGCGGCTGCGCGACGCGGTCGCGGCGACGCGCGCGCTGCCGGGCAAGCGGCTGCGGGTCTTCCCCGAGCTGGAACCGGCGATCCGCGCGCGCATGCAGGCCAACGAGCTGGGCGAGGACGCGGCGCGGCTGCTGGTCGAGCGCGGCGTGCAAGCCACGGAAGGCGGCTGGCAGTGGAGCAGCGACCCGCGCCTGACCCTGCCGACGATGGTGCGGATGACCGAGGCGCAGGTGCGCAACCTGGTCGCCGGCATCCAATGCCCGGCGCGCGTGCTCTACGCCGACCCGCCGCAGGCCTACCTGCCCGAGCCGCTGCGCAGCGAGCGCACCGCGCTGATGCCGCGCGGCGAGCAGGTCGTCATCAGCGGCGGCCACCACCTGCACATGGAGGATCCGGACGCGGTGGCGGCGGCGATCGGGGACTTCTTCCTGCGCTGAGCGCGCTCGCCGGGCTGCGGGAGTCGCCAGCGGTGCGGTGCGGTGTCGAGCGGGTCGAGGATGCGCGGCCTACGGCGCGTCGTTGCGCAGTTGCACGTTCATCGTCACCCCGTGCAGGCCGCCGCCGCCGTTGAACGACAGCACCGCCGCGCGCTGGTCCTTCTCGTAGGTGAGCACCGCGCTGTCGCCGGATTCCTGCATCGCCAGGGTCTGGGTCCAGCCGCGCGCGCGCATCGCCGCGCTGGCGGCGCCGAACAGGCCGGGCACGCGCCCCGGCACGTGCAGGCTCAGCACGCGCAGGCGGCCGCGATCCATCACGCTGTCGATGCGGTATTGCGGCGGCAGGTAGACGTCGTCGGGGAAGTCCGCCGGCAGCGCCAGCGCATCCTCGTCCTCCGGCGCGGCCGCGCCGCCGCCCGTGCTGGTCGCGACGGCGGGATGGCCGATGTCGGACGCCAACGCCTCGCGCGCAGGGCGGCAGGCCGACACGGCGAGCAAGGCCAGGGCGAGCGCGGCGAGCGCGGCGAGCGCGGCGAGCGCGGGCAGCAGGGGCGGGCGGCTGGGCACGATGACGGGTTTCCCTTCGGCCGGAGACGGCCGCGGACACACGGGAAAACGCGCTGAACGCGTTCAGCAGGCCAGCAGGCGCCGCAGTCCCGCCTTCAGCCGGCGTCCCTCGGCGTGGAACCAGTCGCGCTGGTCGCGCCAGCCGGGGAAGCGCGCCTCGACCTCGCGCCAGAACGCCGGCGAGTGGTCGCGATGGACCAGGTGGCAGAGCTCGTGCACCAGCACGTACTCGAACGCCGCCGGCGGGCCCAGCACCAGCGACAGGTCCAGCGACATCGCCTCGTCCGGCGCCAGCGAGCCCCACTGCGACGACATCACCTTGAAGCGGATCCGCGCCGGCGCGCGCGGCAGCGTCGGCAGGTGGCGCGGCAGCCAGCGGCCGAGGTCGGCGCGCCCCTGCGCCTCGTAGAAGTCGCGCAGCGCGCGCCGCAGCGTCGCCGCGCCGGCGCGCGGCGGGGCCTGCATGCACAGGCCCTCGCCGTCAGGCTCCAGCCGCGCGTAGCGGCCTGCCTCCCAGCGCAGCGGCAGCAGTTGCCCGCGCAGCGGCAGCCGGGCGGTGGCGCCCGCCTGCAGCGGCGCGATGCCGTCGTCGTCGGCGTGCAACGCCAGCTGCGCGAGCAGCCAGTCGCCGTGCTCGCGCACGAAGCGCTCGCCGGACACCAGGCTGGCGCGCCGCGGCAGGGTCAGGCGCGCGCCGCGCTCGTCCACCGCCAGCCGCAGCCGCCGCGCGCGCGGATCGCGCACGCGCTGGATCTCGACACGGCTGCCGTCGTCGAACTCGAACGCGAACGTATCGCGCTCGATCGCGCGCGGCTTCGGCGTCAGCAGGCGGGAGAGGGGCATGGGCGAATGCTTGGGCGGCGGGGCGTCGCTGTCAACGCATCTGTCGTTGTAGGAGCGCCCCGTGGGCGCGATGCTTTCGCAAGGAAGGCGATCGCGCCCAAGGGGCGCTCCTACAGGAAGTCACGCATCGGCCTTCGAGAGCTTCAGCGCCGGCTCCAGCAGCGCGAACAGGCGCTTGAGCTCGCCGGCCATCAGCGCGAAGCGCGCGTCGAGCTCGGCGCGGATGTCGTCGGGCTCGCCGCCCTCGAGCTGGTCGACCACGCCGTCGAGGAACTTGAGCTTGCGGATGACCAGGTCCTCGCCGAGCACGAACGAGACGTGGTCGTCGAGCACCAGCGCCAGCTTCGTGACCTGCTTGCCGGACTCCAGGTGCTTGGCGATCTCGTCCGACTGCAGCTCCTGGTGCTGGCACTTGACCACCGCGCCGTGCTCGGCGGCGTCCTTGAGCTCGCATTCCTCGCCGAGCGAGAAACCGTCCGGCAGCGGCTCGCCGGCGATCCAGCCGGTCAGCACCGAGCGCGGCGCGACCTCGGCGTTGACCGGCAGCGCCGGGAAGCTGCCCAGCGCGTGGCGGATCTCCGAGACCACGCCTTCGGCGTTCTTGCGCGAGGAGGTGTCGACGATGCACAGGCCATGCTGCAGGTCGAGCATCGCGTCGGTGCGCGAGGGCCGCACGAACGCGCGTGGCAGCAGCTCGTGCACCAGGTCTTCCTTGAGCCGCTTGCGCGCGCGCCCACCGGGCTTGCGGCCCTCGCGCTCCTCCATCTCGGCGACCTTCTTGGCCAGCAGGTCGTTGACCACCGCGGCCGGCAGCAGCTTGTCCTCGCCGCCGACGGTGAGCCACACCGCGTCCTCGACCTGGTGGGTGAGCGCCTCGGCGTCGCGCCCGAACGGCGAAACGAAGCCGCGCGAGGACAGCTCCAGCGCGCCGACCGGCTTGAGCGGGAAGTCGGCCAGCTGCGTTTCCAGCGCGGACAGGTCGAGGGAGGTGGGGAAGCGGAACAGGGTGAGGTTGCGGAAGAACATCGGGGGTCCGGGAATGGGGAATCGGGAAATGGGGAAGCGCAAAACGGAAGCGCGAAGCGGAAGCGGGAAAAACCAGCCCGTCATTCCCGCGCAGGCGGGAATCCAGGGACGTACGCCGTTGACCGATGCGCAGACAACGTCCCCGGATTCCCGCCTGCGCGGGAACGGCGATCAAGGAGGTGGAGACATCAGCCTTTGCCGCGACCGGCGTCGGCGTCGAGACGCGCATCGCCGCGCGCGCCGGCCTGCTCGCCGGCCAGCCAGGCATGCGCATCCGCCAGCGCGCCGCCCTCGCGGCGGCCCAGCGCCAGGAAGTCGAACAGCCTCGGGTCGCTCAGCTGCGACGGCCGGATGTCGCCCAGCGCGCGCGCGATCTGCTCCACGCGCCCCGGCGACTCGTGCTCCCACTGCTCCAGCATCCGCTTGACCTGCTTGCGCTGCAGGTTCTCCTGCGAGCCGCACAGGTTGCAGGGGATGATCGGGAACGCCTTCGCCTCCGCGTACGCCGCGATGTCGTCCTCGCGCACGTAGGCCAGCGGGCGGATCACCACGTGCTTGCCGTCGTCGCTGAGCAGCTTCGGCGGCATGCCGGAGACCTTGGCGTGGAAGAACAGGTTGAGGAAGAACGTCGCCACCAGGTCGTCGCGGTGGTGGCCGAGCGCGATTTTGGTGAAGCCCCGTTCCTCCGCGAACGTGTACAGCGCACCGCGCCGCAGCCGCGAGCACAGCGAGCACATCGTCTTGCCCTCGGGCACGACGCGGGTGACGACCGAATACGTGTCCTGCTCGAGGATCTGGAAGTCCACGCCGAGCGAGCGCAGGTAATCGGGCAGCACGTGTTGCGGGAAGCCCGGCTGCTTCTGGTCGAGGTTGACCGCGGTGAGCGAGAATGACACCGGCGCCTTCGCCTGCAGTTGCAGCAGGATGTCGAGCATGGTGTAGCTGTCCTTGCCCCCGGACAGGCACACCATCACCCGGTCGCCGTCCTCGATCATGCCGAAGTCGGCGATCGCGCGGCCGACCTGGTGGCGCAGGCGCTTGGCGAGCTTGTGGCGCTCGCGCTCCGCGCGCTCGCGCTCGGCGCGCTGGCCGGTTGCGCGCGGGGCGGGTTCTTGCAGGGGCAGGACGATGCTCATGGACCCCACATTCTACCGGCCGCGCGCTGTCCACGGGCCGCCGTCGCGCGGTGACGCCGGCGCCGGCGCGCGGTGTAAGCTCGGCCGCGATGGAACCCGCCAACGACGCCGTGATCAGCCAGAAGCTCGCCGAGCTCAAGCTCGAGCACCGCGACCTCGACCTCGCGATCGCGCGCCTGCAGGCCGACATCCAGGCCGACGAGCTGGCGGTCAAGCGGATGAAGAAACGCAAGCTGCAGCTCAAGGACCAGATCGCGCGGCTCGAATCCGACCTGATTCCCGACGAGCCGGCATAGGTCCACGGGCGGCGAGCAACGCCTCCGCCTCCTGCAGGCGCGGCTCGCCCGGGGGCACGAACGGCGAGAGCATGGCGCGGCACGCCAGGGCGCGGACACGCGCATCCCGGCGGTCGCCGCGCTGCATCGCCCGATGCGCATGCAGACATTGCGCTTCCGCCCGCAGCGGGTGCGGCGCCGGAAACTCGCGCGACAGGGCGTCATCGAGCAGGTCCAGCAATTCGTCCGTCGCCGCGGCATCGCCAAGCGCAAGCGCGACCCGCACCCATCGCGAGGTGCGTTCGGCAATGCGGCTGTGCGGGTCGAAGACGACTCCGCGATCGCGCCAGGCCGCGTCGAGCCGGGCCTGGGCGCTGGCCCGGCTGCCGCCGCGGGCCTCGGCCCAGGCCAGGTTTGCTTCCGCCAGCAACCGCAGCGGGTGCATCGGCTTGAGCGTGCCCTGCCAGGCATCGAGCAGCGACTGCTGGAGGGCCGCGGCCTCCTGCCACCGCCCTTGGCGCAGGCGGATCTCGGCGCGCCAGATGTTGGGCATCTGCGCTTCCACCTGGCCGGCACCCTGGGTGCGCGAGAAACGGTCGCGCGCCTCCAACAGCATGGCCTCGGCGTCAGCGTAGTCGCCCTTTTCCACCATCACGCTGCCCAGTGAGTTGTAGGCCCAGCCGAGCCACGTACTGTCCCGCCCCCCTTGTCGGTACAGGGCCAGGAGGGCCTGGAAATGCCGCAGTGCATCGTCGAAGCGCCCCGTGTTGCGCGCGCACAGCCCCAGCGCCCAGCGCAGTTCACCGAGGGACCTGGTGTCGCCGGTGAACGCGTTCGCGGACAGCAGCGGACCCAGCAGCGCCCGCGCCTCGGTGTAGCGACCCTGCTCGGTGCGCAGCTGTCCCAGCTTGAGCGTCGCATACGGCACGTCGGCGTTGGCACGGCGCGCATGCGCCAGCGCGGACAGGCACGCCTGCTCCGCGCTCCGCAAGTCGCCGGCGATCCGGTGCACGTCGCAAAGCCCGGCCTCGACCCGCGCGAGGTCCGCGCCTTGCTCGCCGGGGAGTGCGCGGTACAGCGCGCGCGCGCGCTCGAATTCGGCAACCGCCGCCGCGTGGCGGTCGCGGGCGAACAGGACCGAGCCCACCATCGCGTGCACCGCCGCGGCGGATGCCGGATCGTCGTGCAGGCGCCGGTCCACCCTCGCTGCCGCCCGTTCGACCGCCGCCGACAGGCTGATGCCGGGGGGCGTGGCCGCATCGTCGTAGGCATCCCCCTGCCCGAAGATGTCGCGGTTGATGAAGTCGAGCACCGCCTGGTGCTGGCGGGCCCGGCCTTCCGCCTCGCGACGCGCGGTCTGCGCAGCCGCGTACATCGCGAACGTCCCCGCCAGGCCCAGTGCGAGCAGCGCGAAGGCAGCCACTCCGAGCCGCCAGCGACGCCGATGGCGCGCGATCTGCTGGACTCTCGCATGGTCGAGCCGTCGCGACTCGTGCTCGGCCTCGATCGCCTGCCGCCGCCGGCCAAGCGTGGACAGCCGCGTCGCCAGGGCCCGCGCGTCGACCTGGCGCCGTTCCGGGTTGGAGGCCGCAGCAAGCGCGATGTCTTCGCGCAGCAGCCCGTCCGGAACGTCGGCTTCCCATCCCGGCGCGAGTGACCTGCGCAGGTCGCCCACCAGCAACTGGTACACCAGCACGCCCAAGGCAAACACGTCGCTGCGCTGCGTGGCGACCTCTCCGGCGATCACTTCGGGAGCGAGGTACAGCATGCTGCCGGCGTGCGGCGCCGACGCGAGGTCGGTCGCGATGCTCATGGTGATGCCGAAATCGGCGAGGTGCGGCGTTTGCGCGGTGCCGCCGGCGCCCAGGTCCGACACCACGATGCGCCAATCGCCGTCGGGATCCGCCACCGGATACAGGTTTTCCGGCTTCAGGTCCTTGTGGAGGATGCCGATCTCGTGCAGCGCGGCAACGGTCTCGCACAGCCGCACGCAAAGGGCCATCCGCGTGGCAGGGTCGATCGCAGCCAGCCCTCCATGCGAGGCCGCCCAGTCCGCGAGATTGCCTTGCGCATAGAGCGGCAGCTCGATGAAGAAGGGCGGGTGGCTGAGGTTGAAGCCCAGCACGGGGGCGACATCGGGAAGGCCCCCCTTGACCGCCATGATGTACCGGGCCAGCGCGATCTCGCGCTTGAGGCAGCGCAACCCGAACTCGCCGGTCGCAAGCTTGACGGCGCGCGGCTCGCTGCCCTGCGAGGTCGCCTGGAAGGTCACGCCGCTTCGACCCTCGCCGAGACGGCGCCCTAGGTACCAGCCCATTCGATGGGGCAGGCGGTCGCCTTCGTGCAGGTGCGCGGCTTCGTGCGGATAGGCAGGCGCCTGGTCCGACGAACCGGCCTGGAAGGCCACCGCGACGGCGAGCCGGTAGCCATAGCCATGGACCGCCCGGATCGCGCCGCCGTCGTCGCCCAGCGCCTGCCGCAGGCGGCTCACCGCCTTGGCCAGCGAGTTCTCGGAGACGACGCGGCCGGGCCAGCCCGCTTCAAGCAACTCGTCCTTGGTCACCACCTCGCCGGCATGGCGCAGCAACGCCAGCAGCACGTCGTAACTGCTTCGGTCCAGCCGGGCCACGGCGGTGCCAACGTGGACCGCTGCCGACCGCTCGTCGAGCGCCACTGCCCCGAATCGCCAGACGCCCGCTTGCGACCGGCCCGGCGTCGTCGATGAATCCACCACGGTCCCCTTCCGCAGCGACAGGGTCCCAGCATCACCCGGGCGCGCCACTGCCGGCAAGCGATTCAGAACCTTTCAGAACCATTCAGGAGGTGGGAAAGACCGGCGCACAGGGGGCGCCGAGGATGGCGACCTCATGGGCAGCGGCGAGAAGCGAGCGATGGGCGTGGCGATCCCGACCGACGGGCGATCCGAGCTGCGCTGGACGGCCGTGCTCGAGTCGGCCCAAGCCGAGCTTGCACAGAAGTTGGCGCGATCCATCGCCATTGGCGGCTTCGGGCATCGGCCCTACCTCGGTTGGCTGGGCCTGGAGTCGGCCGCATGCCGGCTTGGCGTGCTGTCCCTGGATGCGGTCGCGCGCTGGCACGGTCACCAGGTGCGCCTTCGCGAAGCGGCGAAGGCCTGGGGTTCGCGGCTGCATGCGCTGGCGCAGGCTGCGGAAGGCGACGCGTATGCGCTGGGGGGCAGCCCTCTTGCGCCACAGCGGGCGCTGCTGCAATGGCAGGCCTTCATTTCGATGGCGGCGGCGTCGCAGCGCGCCGGCGAGGTGCTCGGCGGAGCCCTCCTGCAGACGCACCTGTCGGCGGGGCCGGTGCGACCGCTCCTGGCGGCCATCGCACGTCTTCCGGACGGCCTGCTGGCCGATCGGTACGTGCAACGGCGGCTCATGGACGACGTGGACGTATCCGACCGCGACGCGCTGCTGGACGCCTATGCGCAATCCGCGCTCGCCGTCGGTGCCCGGCGTGCCGCCGGCTGGTATGCCGCGGCGCTACGCCCGGTCCTGACCCACCAGGACGCCCCCATCGCGGCCGGCGCGGCGCCCCCGCAGCACGAGTCCACTCCCTGATGCGGCCCCACGCCCGCGACGCGTGCGCGCACCTTCCCGGTTTCGTCGGCCGGAACGATTGCACATGGAGGCGGACGCCGGCGACGCGTCCGGGCTTCACTCTCCAACGTCGCCGACCAAAGCAAGGGGAACCCGATGAAAAAGCTTTGCATCCTGGCCGTGCTGGCCGCTTCGACGCAGGCGCCGGTTGCGTTCGCGCAGTCTGCTTCCTGCACGGAAGTCGCATCGTTGCCCGCGACCCTGTCGCAACCGGGCCAGTACTGCCTGGCCAAGGATTTCACCGTCAACAGCACGTCGATCAAGGCCATCACCATCGCGGCCGACGACGTCACGCTGGACTGCAGGGACCATGCGATCCGCAACCTCGCGGCATCCAACAACGGCACCTCCCAAGGCATCTACGCCTCGTCCCAACACGGGGTGACGGTGAGGAACTGCCGGGTCCTGGGCGGCTTCACCAGCGGCATCACCTTCACCCAGTCCAACTCCGTCGCCAACAAGAACTACTACATCACCATCGAAAACAACTACATCACCGGTGCCTATTACCATGGCATCAGGGCGTACGGCAGCGCGCTCGAGGTGCGCAACAACCGCATCTACGACGTCGGCGGACAACTGAACACCCCCGCGTTCGGAATCTTGCTCGGCGCGTCGAGCGTCGCCTCGTCATTCAAGTTCCACCTCGTCCACGACAATGCCGTGGTCGGAACGAATTCGCCCTACAGCAACGCCTACGGCGTCTACAGCGAGAATTCGCTCGCCGGCCTGTTCTGGAACAACGACGTGACCGGGACCACTGCCACCAAGCAGAACTACCGCAGCTACGGATTCCGCATCCTGGGCAGCGTCAACAGCATCCGCGACAACCAAGTGGTCGGGTCGCCGTTGGCGAACGATTACGGCATCGTCGCCAACTCGACCAGCACCGATTGCTACGACAACAACATCAAGTCGCCGATGCCGACGTCCGGTTGCGACGCCACGCTGGGGAACTACTGAAGCAGAGCCGCCCGGCCTTTCCGCCGGGCGGCGCCTTCCGTCCGGGCTGCTAGCCCGCTTCGACCGCAGGCTGGGCCGCCCCCGGGCTTACCTTCTCGATCGTGTGCCGCAGCTCGCGACCGAGGATCACCTTGGCGTCGCGCGCCCATGCGTCCAGGCGCTGGTCGAACACCAGCTTGCTGTTGCCGTCCAGCCACACCAGCTCCAGCTCGCGCAGCTTCTGGATGAAGCCGCGGAACAGCGCCTTGTCGAAGAACTCCGGCGCCGCCGGCGCGTACAGCAGGCTCAACCGCTGCGCGGCGAGCTGGCACAGGCTCTCGAGCTCGCCGGCGCCGAGCGTGCCGGGGCCGTTCTTGGCCAGCACCGAGATCGCGATGTAGTAGCGCTCGAACGCCTGCTGCAGCGGATGGCCGAGCGCGCGCAGGCGGAACACCTCGTCGCTCTGCCCGGCGTTGCGCGCCAGGATGCCGCCGTCGTCGTCGCTGACCTGCTCGAGCAGGCCTTCGCGGACGAACACCTCGATGGTCGCGTCGATGCGCGCGGCGAAGCGGTCCTGGTCCCACGGCAGGAACAGCTCGCCCTGCAGGAACGGGTACACGCTGCGGCCGGTGGCCAGCAGGATGGCGCGCGCCATCCGCCGGTTGTGCTGGAAGCAGCAGGCGATCCAGGCCGAGGCGGTGAACAGGTGCAGCACGTTGTTGCGGAAGTAGCTCAGCAGCACCGCGGTCTGCGGGTCGGCGACGCTGAGCACGTCGCCCAGCGGGTGCGACGTGCGGCGCAGCACGCCGATCTCCTCGCCGTGGGCGATGATCTCCTCCGGCGCGTGCGGGGTGACGGTGACCAGCTCGCTGTACGGCACCTCTTCCAGCAGCTTCTTCGACAGCACGATCTGCGCGCGCAGGTCGCCTTCGCCCATCGCGTGCTTGGGCGTGGACAGCAGCGCCAGCGCCAGCAGGTTGATCGGGTTGACGTCGGCGGCGCGGTTGACGTTGACCTGGATGCGCTGCGCCAGCGCGTCGACCGTGGACGACAGCCAGGCCGGCTTCTCGTCCTCCGGCACCGGCCGGCCGTCCCACGCCGGCGCGTGCTCGGCCAGCACGTCGGTGAGCGCGATCGGCTCGCCGTAGTTCACCACCACCTGGCCGTAGTTCTGCCGCAGTACCCTGGGGATGCCCCACAGCAGCGCCCAGATCGATTCCTTCTCCTTGGGCTTGCCGGAGAGCTCGTCGAGGTAGCTGTTGCCCTCCATCAGCTTCTCGTAGCCGATGTAGACCGGCTGGAACAGCACCGGGCGCGTGGGCTGGCGCAGGTAGGCGCGCACCGTCATCGAGATCATGCCGCCCTTGGGCTGCAGCAGGCGGCCGGTGCGCGAGCGCCCGCCCTCGACGAAGTACTCGATCGAGTAGCCGCCGGCGACCAGCTGCGCGACGTATTCGCTGAGCACCGCCGAGTACAGCATGCTGCCGCGGATCGAGCGGCGGATGTAGAACGCGCCGCCCTTGCGCAGGATGGTGCCGATCACCGGCAGGTTGAGGTTGACGCCGGCGACGATGTGCGGCGGCACGATGCCGCGGTCGTAGAGCAGGTACGACAGCAGCAGGTAGTCCATGTGGCTGCGGTGGCTGGGCACGTAGACCACCTCGTTGCCCGGCGCCGCGGCCTTGAAGCGCTCCAGGTGGTGCACCAGCACGCCGCGGTAGATGCGGTTCCACACCGTGGTGAGCAGGAAGCTGGCCGAGCGCACCACCGGATGCGAGTAGTCGGCGGCGATCTCGTAGGCGAAGGCGTGCGCCTTCTTCCAGGCCTCGGCGACCGGGGTCTTGTCGCGCCGCGCCTGGTCGGCGATCGCGTCCTTGACCGATTCGGACGCCAGCACCTTGTCGATCAGCAGCCGCCGGGTCGACAGGTCCGGCCCGATCACCGCCTCGCGGATGCGATTGAAGTGCGTGCGCAGCACCCGCGAGAGCTTGCGCACCGTGCGTTCGGGCGACAGGCCCTCGGCGATGCTGGCGCGCAGGTCGACCGGCGCGGCGAAGCGCACCAGGGTGTTGCGGCCGTTGAGCAGGATCGCCAGCAGCCGGCGGAAGCGGCCGACCAGCGCCCAGTTCTCCGAGAACAGCACCGAGAACCAGCCGCTGGCGCGGTCCGGCGCCTGGCCGACGAAGATCGACACCGGCACCAGCTGCACGTCCAGCGCCTCGTCCTCGCGGTGCGCGGCCAGCAGCCGCGCCAGCGATTCGGAATGGGTCTTCTTCGGCGCCGGCTTGCCGGTCGCCAGCGCGGCCAGGCTGTTGGCGCTGCGCCGCGACAGCGCCACGTAGGCACGCTTGCGGCCGAGCGGGTCGCCCGGCAGCGGGCGCAGCGGCGACGGCATGCCGGCCTCGCGGCAGGCGCGGTCGAGGATCAGCGCGTTCGACAGGCCATAGTCCTCGAGCACGTAGCAGACCGGCCGCGGGTCGACGAGTTCGTGCGGCGCATTGGGCTCGATCCGCAGGTTGATCCACGGCTGCAGCAGGCGGCCGAGCAGCCGCGCCCACCACGGCCGGCGGCCGCGCAGGCGGGCGACCGCGGGCGGCGGCGGGTCCAGCAGCGAGGGCTGGGCCGGCGCGTCGGCGGCGGCTTCGGCCATCGCGGGGCCGGGCTCGCCGTCGGCGGCCGGCGCCGTCGCGACGTCGCGGGCGGGCGCCGCGTCGCCGGCCGGCAGCGGGCCGGCGTCGTCCGCGGCCGCGGCCTCGCGGGGAGGCTGCGAAGGCGCGTCCGGCTTCCCGGGAGGCGTCGGATCGGAGTCGAACAGGGTCGGCTGGGTCGGCATCGCCGGCATTATGCCGAAGCGGGTCTCCGCGCCGCCGGGGCGGGCTTGCCGGGATTCTCGGCGGCCGGCGCCGGTTTGGCGGGGGGACGCGCGAGCGCGGCGCGGGCGTGGCGCAGCACGTCGCTCAGGTACCAGCGGCCGTCGTGGCGCTCGACCTGGACCACGGTGTCGATCTCCCCGTCGCCCAGCCTGTAGCGCATCCGCACTTTGGCGGTGTCGCCGGTCTGCGACTGCAGGCTGGCGTCCATGCCGGCCAGGCTGGCGTCCAGGTCCAGCCCGTAGCCGGCCAGCGCCTGCTTGGTGGCCGCCGCGAACGGTGCCATCCGGCGCAGGCCGTCCTCCAATCCCGCGCGGGCGAAGTCGGCTTCCGAGGCCAGCCCGGTGCGGCGCGCCGCGGCCGCCAGCTTCGGGATCGCCGCGTGCGCGCGCGCCGGGTCGGAGAGCGGGGCCGAGCGCGCCCACTGGCTGATCGCGCCGATGATCTGGGTGTAGTGGTCGCGCTCGGATTCGCTGAAGTCGCCCTCGTTGCGCACGTACTGCACGCCGAACAGGCCCAGGGTGGCGGCGGTCGATTCGATCTCGCGGTCGGCGTGGGCGAACTGGCGGTCGAACACCTGCGTGAAGTGCCGCTCGGCGCCCGGCTTCGACAGCGCCGCCAGCATCGCCGGCAGGTGCTCGCCCAGCGGCAGCTCGTCGAGCGGCCAGCGGGTGCGGCCCTCGCGCCAGGCCTGCTCGAGTCGCGCATGCAGCGCCGGCGGCACCGCGTCGCGGGCGTAGGCGTCGAGCGCATTGTCGTGCAGGTGGCGCGTCAGCAGCCGCACCGCCTCGGCCGGCTTGCCGGCGCCGGCGGCTGCCTGCGACTGCGGCGCGGTCTCCGGAGCGGGGCGGCAGGCCGCGGACAGCCCGCACAGGCCGGCCAGCAGCAGCGGGATCCAGCGGTGGCGCATGGGTCGGTTCCCCCGTGGGCAGCCGGGGCATCTTGGCGGCGCGGTCCGGGAGCCGCAAGCGCAGGCCCAGGGACTGCCAGGGTCCTCGTGGAAGCGGCTTCAGCCGCGAGCTCCTGGCCCGGGAGCTTCGATGATTGCCGGAAAAGCTCGCGGCTGAAGCCGCTCCCACGACAAGCCAGCTACAGGTCGCGCACCACCCAGTTCGCCGGCGTGTCGGTCGCCTGCGCGTCGAGCGCGGCTTGCGCCACCTCGTCGGGCGGGCGCCCCGCCTTCCACGCCGCCGCGATCGCCGCCAGCCGCTCGCGGGTGGCGCGGGTGTAGGCGCCCTCGAGCTCGTTCTGCGCGTCGAGCGCCAGCTTCTGCGGATACAGCGTGCGCGCGTCGTCGCTGCGGTTGAACAGCGCCACCAGCCGCGCCAGGCTGGTGCGGAAGGTCGCCGCGCCGAGCGCGGTGCGCTGGGTGCGCTGCAGGTGCCAGACGGTGAGGTATTCGACCGGGCCGAGCAGCCGCTGCGGCGTGGCGCCGAAGAAACGCCCGGAGAACGCGCTGGCGTCGAGCGGCCCCGCGCTGTCGGGCAGGCGCGCCGCGCCCCACGAGCTCAGCGCGCCGCCGGGCATGTCCATGCGCCGCAGCGCGGTGCCGAAGGTCTCGGCCAGCAGCCGCTGCGCGCGCGCGTCGTCGCTCTCGGCGACCACGCCGAGCAGGCGCAGGAACAAGGGATAGCGCTCCTCGCCCAGCCGCCGCACCAGTCGCTTGAGCACGGTCAGCCGGTACTCCGGATCGGCGTGCGCGGCCAGCGCCGAGACCAAGCGGTCGGCGGCGGCGCGCAGCTGCGCTGGATCGGGGATCGGGTGGGAAGCGTCGGCGTTCATGGCATCGCGCGACGTGCGCGTTCGCGGGTCGAATGCGGGCAGTTTACGGCTGCGCGCCTCCATCCGATGTCATCCCGGGCGGCGCGAGGGACCTTGCACGCGAACGGCACCAGATCCCTCGTTTCATTCGGGATGGCGGCGAACGGGATATGCAGTTTCGCCGCGCGCGATGCACGCCCTGCGCGCGATCGCCCCGGCTCAGCCGACCGCCGCGAGGATCGCGTCGGCGGCGCCGTCGGCGGCGGCCGAGAGGTCCAGGCTGCCGAGCCGGCCTTCGAAGCCGAGGTCGCCGGCGAGCATCCGCTGCCCGGCGGGCACGCCGTCCCAGGCCGCGGCGTTGAGCACGTCCTCGCCCGCGTCGGTGCCGCTGCGTGCATCGGCCGCGGGCGCGGTGCCGCGCAGCTGCTCGAGCCCGGCCTGCTGCGTGCCCGCGCCCTGGTCGCGATGGCGCAGCTCGTCCAGCGACGCCTGCCCGCCGAGCCGGTCGAGGCCGGCCTGGTTCAGGCGTGGATCGTGGCTGGAACTGCCGATGCTGCTCATGGACTTCGATGCAACCGTGCGCGGGCCGCAATGGCGGCGATGGCGGGAAGATAGCCCCGCGCCGCCTGTTCAGCCATCTGGGGCCGACCCTAGATGACAGGCGCATGACGCCGGCCATTCAGCGTCGTGGAAGCGCGCGGCGGCGCGTCGGGACGTTCGCAAGCCCCATGCTAGCCTGCCGCGGCACACCGCTCCACGGGAGGCCGCATGGCCGACAAGGACAAGGGCGCCGACAAGACCGAGCAGCCGACCCCGAAGAAGATCAAGGACGCGCGCAAGGAAGGCAACGTCGCCAAGAGCCGCGAGCTGACCAGCACCGTGCTCGTGCTGGGCTGGCTGGTCGGCGGCTGGGTGATGATGGGGTTCATGTGGGGCAAGCTGCGCGCGCTGTTCGAGGCCAGCCTGCAGGCCATCACGCAACCTTTCGACGACAGCCTGCGCGAGCTGGGCCACGTCGCCTTCGACGCGCTGCTATGGATGTCGCTGCCGCTGCTGGCGCTGGCGCTGTTCCTGGGCGTGCTGGTGGAGTTCCTGCAGGTCGGGCCGATCGCGACGCTGAAGAAGATCACGCCCAAGCTCGACAAGCTCAACCCGGCCGAGGGCATCAAGAAGATGTTCTCGATGGACAACCTGGTCGAGCTGGTCAAGTCGGTGGTCAAGAGCGCGGCGCTGATCTTCATCGGCGGCTTCGTGCTGTGGGGCATGCTGCCGCAGTTGCTCAAGCTGCCGACCTCGCCGCCGGCGGCGATCGGCTCGGCGATCTGGTTCGCGCTGCTGCGCATCGGGATCTGGACGATCTTCGTGTTCTTCTTCGTCTCGGTGCTCGACGCCTGGTACCAGAAGTACTCCTACATCAAGCAGCTGCGCATGAGCAGGCGCGACATCCGCCAGGAGGTCAAGGAGAACGAGGGCGACCCCTACATCAAGTCGCGGCGCCGGCAGTTGCATCAGGAGTGGTCGCAGCAGAACATGCTCAACGCCGTCAGGGGATCGAACGTCGTCGTGACCAACCCGACCCACATCGCGATCGCGCTGCAGTACGAGCACGGCGTCGACGACCTGCCCATCGTCGTCGCCAAGGGCGAGGACGGCGTCGCCGAGCTGATCAAGAAGACCGCCGAGGAAGCCGGCGTGCCGATCCTGCAGAACATCGCGCTGGCGCGCGGCCTCAACGAGCGCGTCGAGCTCGACCACTACATCGGCAGCGAGTTCTTCGAGGCCGTGGCCGAGGTCCTGCACTGGGCCGAGGGCATGCGTCGCGAAGTGGGCGACGGCGGCGCCGGCGAGGCGCCGGCCGCGCCGTCGGAGACCCCGTAGCCGCGCACCCGGGCGCGACCGCCCCGCCGGGCAAGCGCATCGCGCCCGGATGCGTCCCTACGGCGCGAACGTCTGCTGCAGCAGCCGCAGGAACGCGCTGCTGTCGCCCAGCCGCTGCAGCACGAATTCCACCAGCGTGCCGATCATCAGCAGGATGATCGCGGTCGCCAGCCAGGCCTTGATCGGCAGGGTCAGCGCGAACACGTTGAGCGAGGGCGCGTAGCGGTTCACCAGCCCGAAGGCCAGGTCGATGACCAGCAGGATCACCATCGCCGGCGCCGCCAGCAGCAGCGCCGCGGTCATCAGGTAGCCGAACTGGCCGACGAACAGGTGCATCCCCGACACGTGGATGTCGGGGAAGAACGACATCACCGGCCACACCGCGTAGCTGGTCAGCAGCAGGTCGAGGAACACCAGGAACGCGCCGCTGGCCATGAACAGCCACGCCGCCAGCTGCGACAGGAACTCACCGTGGAACGAGGTCTGGTGGCCCTGCACCGGGTCGAAGATCGACGCCATGCTCATGCCGATCTGGGTGTCGAGGATGTTGCCGGCCGCGCCGATCGCCCAGAACACGATGCCGAAGCAGAATCCGATCGCGATGCCGAGGAACAGCTCCTTGAGCACGATCGGCGCCATGTCCGCGACCTGCATGCCGCCGTCCGGCAGCCCCGCCAGCGCGATCGGCAGCGCGATGATCGCCAGGCTCACCAGGAAGCTGTTGCGCACCATCCCCGGCATGTTCTGCGGCGTCAGCAGCGGCAGCATGATGAAGGCGCCGGCAATGCGCGGCAGGGTCAATCCCAGCGCGGTCAGCGGATGGGTGAGGACGTCGAACGCCATCCGCGGCCGCTCAGCGCACCAGGCCGGGGAAGTCGACGAACAGCCGGTCGGCGAACGTGTACAGCGTGCCGCCGATCAGCGCCGCGGTGACGAACAGGGTGATGACGATGGCGAGGAACTTGAGCGCGTAGGCGAACGTCTGCTCCTGCAGCTGGGTCGCCGCCTGCAGGAACGCCACCAGCAGCCCCACCAGCGCGGCCGCGCCCACCGGCGGGCCGGACAGGATCAGGGTCAGCCACAGCGCCTGCCGGGTGAGTTCGAGCACTTCGCCCATCGCGTCAGCTCCCGTAGGTCAGCACCAGGCCGTGCACCAGCTTGGCCCAGCCGTCGATCAGCACGAACAGCAGCAGCTTGAACGGCAGCGACACCGTGGTCGGCGAGAGCATCATCATGCCCAGCGCGAGCAGGATGTTCGCCACCACCAGGTCGATCACCAGGAACGGCAGGAAGATCAGGAAGCCGATCTGGAACGCCGCGGTGAGCTCGCTCACGGTGAACGCCGGCACCACCACCAGGAAATCGTTGACGGTGAGCTGGCCCTGCTGCGCCGGCGGCAGCAACCGCTGCGCGCTCTTGAGGAAGAAGGCGCGCTCGGCGTCGTGGGAATGCTGCAGCAGGAACGCGCGCAGCGGCTCCTTGCCGGCCTGCGCCAGCGCCAGCATCCGCGCCACGCCCTTCTCCGGCAGCGGCGGCTGCGAGGCCGCGGGCGCGCCGGCGGCCTGCGCGGCGTTCGGCGCCGGCGCGTCGCGGCCGTCGCGCACGTTGGCGAACGTCGGACCGCGCACGCCCGCGCGCGCTGCGGCCTCGGCCGCCGCCGCCTCGGCATCGGCCGCGGCGGGCGAGGTGTACGGCGGCGGCGCCGGCGTGGCCGCGGGTGGGGCGGCCCGCGCCGCCTGGCGCGCGATGATCGACGGCACCGGCGGCGGCTGGCCGTTCTTGCGCGCCTCGATCGCCGCCTGGGTGTCGAGGATCACCGGGTACATCACGTAGATCGACAGCACGATCGCCAAGCCGTTGATCACCACGTTCGGCGGCACCTGCTGCAGGCCGAGCGCGTTGCGCAGCAGGCTCAGCACCACCACGATCTTGGTGAACGAGGTCACCATCACCGCCACGAACGGCGCCAGCGCCAGGCTGACGACGGTGAGCAGGACGAGTGCCGGGTCGAGGTTGTTGAAATCCATGCAGGCCCCTGTGCGATGCGAGGAAGTGCCGCGGCCGCGCGTGGGCCGCGATGCGCGGAACGGCGCGAACTCAGTCCCAGGCCAGCAGGCGCACGCCCAGGGTCTCGCCCACCGCGACCACCTCGCCGCGGCCGGCTTCGCGGCCGTTGGCGCGGATGGTGACGTTGGCACCCTCCAGGTGCGCGGGCAGCGCGAACACGTAGCCCGGCTGCAGCGAGGCGAGGTCGCCGATGCCGACTTCGATGCGGCCGATGTCGAAGGCCAGCTGCACCGGCATCTCGCGCGGGAAGGCGCCGGCCTCGCCGGCGGTATCGGCGGCGGCGGGATCGGCGCCGGGGGATTCGTCGTTCATCGAAGGCTCCAGGGGGGAAGGAAGCGGCCGCGCCGCCGCGGTGATGCGCCAGCCGTCGGGCGCGGCGGCCAGCGGCCAGGCAGTGCGCGCCGCGCGCGCCTGCAACGGCGGCATCCGGCCGTTGCCGACCAGCACGACGTCGCCGGGACGCAGCGACCGCCATTCGGCCGATGCCAGCCGCGGGCCGTCGAAGCCGATCGCCACCGGCACCGGAAGCGCGGCCAGCGCGCCGAGCGGCGGCGGCGGATCGTCCTCGTATACCGGCTCGGCGCGTGCCTGCAGGCGCGCCAGCCAGTCGACCGGCAGCCGCAGCGCGCCGCTCGGCGGCGCGCCGGCGTCGGCGCGCGCGTGCTCGCCGGCGAACGCCAGCCACACCGCGTCGTCGGGCGCGTCGTCGGGCGCATCCGCGTCGTCCTCGACCGGCAGCAGCGCGACGCCGATCACCTCGCTCAGCCGCATCAACGCGGCTTCGTGCGCCAGGCTCCACGCCAGCAGGCGCGCGCGCCCGGTGTAGTCGCTCCAGTGCAGGCCGGAAGGCGACGGCGCGGCCGCGTCGGTGTCCAGCCGCAGCCGCAGCCGCGTGCCTTCGGCGTCGAGCGCGAAGGTGCCGGCCGCGGCCGGCGCGACGCCCGGCGCGAAGCGCAGCGTGGCGTCGCCGCACGCCCAGCGCCGCGGCGCTGCGAACAGCGTGCGCAGCGCCTCGGCCTGCGCGGGCGCGAGCGCGGGAATGCGCCCGCGCACCGGCTGCGCCTCGGGCGCGGCGCGGCGGCGCGCCGCCGGCTTGGGCTTGCGTACTGCGGTCTCAGGCATGTCCCAGGGCCACCTTCATCAGTTCGGGCAGCGAGCGCACCCCGAGTTTGGTCATCATGTTGGCGCGGTGCAGTTCGACGGTCTTGATGCTGATGCCGAGGATGTCGGCGATGATCTTGTTCGGCTTGCTGGCGACGACCAGGTCGAGCACCTGGCGCTCGCGCGGGCTGAGCTTGCCCAGGCATTCGCCGGAGGCGCCGACCGCGCCGCCGCTGCGCGCCCGCGCCAGCGCGGCGCGGATCGCCTCCACCAGCGCATCCTCGCCGAAGGGTTTCTCGAGGAAGTTCGACGCGCCCTTGCGCATCGCCTCCACCGCCAGCGGCACGTCGCCGTGCGCGGTGACGAACACCAGCGGCAGCACGATCCCGCGCCGCTGCAGCTCGTCCTGCAGCTGCAGCCCGCTCATCTGCGGCATGCGGATGTCCGAGACCAGGCATTCGGGCTCGGCGCCGTGGCGGTCGCCGCCGTAGGCCTCGATGAACTCCGGCCCGGACGCGAAAGGCACCGCCTCGAAGCCCGCGGTTTCCAGCAGCCACGCGGTGGAGTCGCGGAACCCCGCGTTGTCGTCGACCAGGTACACGCGCGCCTCGCCCATCGCCTACCCCCTCGCCTCGAAGTGCGGCAGGGTGAAGCCGAACACGCTGCCGCCGCCCTCGCGCGGTTCGAAGAACAGCCGCCCCTTGTGGTACTCGATGATCGAGCGGCAGATCGCCAGGCCGATTCCCAGGCCGTCGTTCTTGGTGGTGAAGAAGGGCGAGAACAGCTGGTCCTGCTCGGCCGGGCTCAGGCCGGTGCCGCGGTCGCATACGCGCAGCTCGACGTCGCCGTCCAGGTTGATCCGCCCCTCGATGCGTAGCTCGCGCTTGGCCACCGGGATGCCGCGCATCGCCTCGATCGCGTTCTTGACCAGGTTGAGCAGCACCTGCTCGACCATCACCCGGTCGGCGTACACCGCCGGCAGCGCCGGGTTGAGCGCCAGGTCGATGCGCAGCTGCTGGCGCTCGGCTTCCAGCCGCAGCAGCTCGAGCACGGTCGCGGCCATGGTGTGCACGTCTTGGGCGTCGCGCCGCGGCTCGCGCGCGCGCACGAACTCGCGCACCCGCGCGATCACCGCCGCCGCGTGCTCGGCCTGGGTGCGCGCGGCCTGCAGCGCGCGCTCCACCTGCGCCGGGCCGCCGGCCTGGTCGACCAGGCGCAGCGAGCCGTTGAGGTAGTTGACGATCGCCGCCAGCGGCTGGTTGAGCTCGTGCGCGAGGGTCGCGGCCATCTCGCCGACCGACATCATCCGCGAGGTGAACAGCAGCTTTTCCTGCTGCGACTTGCGCGAGTCCAGCGCCTCCATGCGCTCGCTGACGTCGACCGCGGTCAGCAGCGCGAGCGGCTGCCCCGCGTGCTCGGCTTCGCCCCAGTGCAGCGTGTACCAGCGGCCGCTGTGCGGCGCGTGCACCTCGGAAGGATCGGCGTCGTCGAGCGCGCCCTCGCGCAGCGCCGCGAGCAGCGCGTCGCGCCGCGCGTGCCCGGGCAGGCCGGCGAAGGCGTCGTGGAAGCGGCGGTTGGCGGCGACCAGCGCGCCGTCGTCGCGCGCGTAGGCGGCGCAGGCGAAGGGCACGGCTTCCAGCAGCGACACCGCGTCGGCCGGCGCGGCTGCCGCGGCGCGCCGCGGCCGGGTGGGCGCGGCGCGCGCCGCCGCCTTGGCCCGCGCCGGGCTCATGCGGCCCGCGCCCGGGCGGGGAGCGCGCGCCGGCTGTCGCCGACCGCGCCGCCGCTGCTAGGGTGGGCGGCGATGCGCCGGCGTCCCGGTCCGGCCTGCTGGAACGACAACGACATGGACAAGCTGCGCCCGACGCTCCGCGCCCTCGCCGGCATTTCGGCCCTCGCCGCCCCCGCCATCGCGTTCGCCGCGGCGCCGGCGCAGCCGGCTGCGCCCTCGATCGCGGGCGACGTGCTGGGGATCGTGCTGCCGGTGGCCTTGATCATCGTTGCCCTGCTTGCCGTCCTGTTCTTCGTCCGGCGGCGCTTCGGCCTGAGCCGTGGCGACGCGCCGCTGTCGATCCTGCAGATCCTGCCGGTGGGGTCCCGTGAAAGGATCGTCGTCGTGAGGTCACGCTCCGGTCGTGTGTTTGCCGTCGGTGTCGCCGGTCAATCCGTGACCTTGATCACAAATCTGGAACAATCCGACGTGGCTCCGGTTGCCGCCCAAGCCCCGCGGGAGGGGGCCGGCCCCGTCGTATAGCGCCCTCGCGTTAACGGTGCGTGAGGCGGGAATTACCGATTCATTACAAGGACTTGCGTTCATCTGGATGAACCCGGGAGGAACGGTACGCGTCCGCACGGACGATGCCGTCACGCCTTGTGGATTTCCGGAAGGTATCGTAATTTGCCACAAAGTGACGCATCAGGTCAGGGGCAAATGCGGCAGGTCCGAAGCACCCTCGATGAGCACCCCATGTCCGCCCGCGGGCCGTACGGGCGCGTGTGTTGTCCACGCCCTGGCTTTGATCGGACAGCGCCTGGCCGGCGCCTGAGCGAGAACGGCGCGTGCGCGCGCTGATCGATTCGATCCTCGCCGCACCGGCCGGCAGCGGGCCGCGCCTGCGCACGGGCTACAGCGACGTCGTCCTGGCCTTCGCCGCGGTCACGATCATCAGCGTGATGATCCTGCCGCTGCCGGTGGTGGCGATCGACACCCTGGTCGCGGTCAACATCTCGATCGGCTTCGGCCTGCTGCTGCTGGCGATCTACATCCCCACGCCGGTGGCCTTCTCCAGCTTCCCCAGCGTGCTGCTGCTGACCACGCTGTTCCGGCTCGCGCTGTCGATCGCGATCACACGCTCGATCCTGCTCAACGCCGAGGGCGGCCACATCGTCCAGACCTTCGGCTCGATGGTGGCCGGCGGCAACCTGGTCGTGGGCCTGGTGGTGTTCCTGATCATCACCGTGGTGCAGTTCATCGTCGTGGCCAAGGGCGCCGAGCGCGTGGCCGAAGTCGCCGCGCGCTTCACCCTCGACGCGATGCCCGGCAAGCAGCTGTCGATCGACTCGGACCTGCGCGCCGGCCTGATCGACAAGGACGAGGCGCGCCGCAAGCGCCGCCTGCTGGAAGTCGAGAGCCAGCTGCACGGCTCGCTCGACGGCGCGATGAAGTTCGTCAAGGGCGACGCCATCGCCGGCATCGTGATCATCATCATCAACCTGCTCGGCGGCCTGGCGGTGGGCGTGCTGCAGCACGACATGCCACTGGCCGAGGCGACCCACACCTACTCCATCCTCACCATCGGCGACGGCCTGGTGTCGCAGATCCCGGCGATCCTGGCGACGATCGCCGCCGGCCTGGTGGTCACCCGCACCGCCGGCGAGGAGGACGACAAGCACCTGGGCGAGGCGATCAGCCGGCAGGTGTCGGGCCAGCCGCGGGTGATGCTGATCACCGGCCTGCTGGCGCTGCTGATGACGCTGGTGCCGGGCTTCCCGAAGCCGGTGTTCGCGGTGCTCGGCGTCGCGTTGCTGGTGATGGGCGCGTGGCGCTACCGCCACCAGTTCGAGATGCTGCGGCGCGCGTTCCGGGTCCCGGACGAGGAGCTGGCGCAGGCGCGCAAGCCGGCCAACGCGGACGACCTCGCGCCGCCCTCGCCGCTGCAGCTGGAGCTGGCGCCGTCGCTGGCCGCCATGCTCGGCGAAGAGGCCGAGGTGCGCGCGCGCTTCGGCGGGCTGGCCCGCAGGATGCGCGAGGAATACGGCGTGCCGGTGCCGCAGCCCGAGGTGCGGCTGTCGGCCGCGCTGGGCGAAGGCGAGTACCGGCTGACCGCGCACGGCGCGCGCATCGCCTCCGGGCGCATGCGCGGCGACGCCCACTTCCGCCCGGCGCGCGCCAGCGCCGAGGCCGCGCCGAAGCTGCCCGGCTTCTTCCCTCCGCTCAACGGCGAATGGGCCGGCGCCGCCAACGATTCCACCCGTGCGCCGCTGGACGTGGTCAGCGACCACCTGCACGGCGCGCTGCAGCGCCGCCTGGGCGGCTTCATCGGCATCCAGGAGACCTCCAACCTGTTCGGGAAGATGCAGCGCGACTACCCGGACCTGGTCAAGGAGATGCTGCGCGTGGTCGCCCCGCAGCGCGTGGCCGACGTGCTGCGCCGGCTGGCCGAGGAAGGCGTGCCGGTGCGCAACCTGCGCGACGCGTTCGAGGCGATCACCGACGTCGGCGGCCGCGAGAAGGACGTGGTGCTGCTGACCGAATACGTGCGCGTGGCATTGAAGCGCGAGATCGCCGACCGCTACGCCGACGCCGACCGCACCCTGCACGTGCTGCTGATCCACCCGGAGCTCGAGGACAAGCTGCGCCAATCGGTGCGCGTGGCCGGCGGCGCCAGCCAGCTGGCGATCTCGCCCGAGCTCGCGGCGCGGCTGGGCAACGAGGTGCGCGTGCAGCTCGCGCGCCAGCCCGAGGGCGTGCGCCCGGTGCTGCTGTGCTCGCTCGACGTGCGCCGCCACCTGCGCAAGCTGATGGAAGTCGATTTCTTCGAGCTGCCGGTGCTGTCCTACCAGGAGCTGGCCCCGGACCTGCGCATCGTGCAGGCCGGCCAGGTCAATGCATAAGGCCGTAACAACGCAGGCGCAGGATCCGCGCCAGGAGTCGTCCATGCCATCGCCACAAGCCGAACAGCCCCGCGACGCGACGCAGCCTGCCAGCGTGCTGCGCATCCTGTCGGGCCTGCACGCGGGCGCCAGCCGCGAGCTCGCCGAGCAGGAGATGATCCTGGTCGGCAGCGGCGACGACTGCGACATCGTGCTCGCCGACCACGGCGTCGCGCGCCACCACGCGCTGATCAACCTCACCGGCGGGATGTCGTCGCTGCGCGCGCTCGACGCGCCGCTGCGGGTCGACGGCCAGCCGCTGCATCCCGGCGACCCGGTCGAGCTGCGCGGCCTGCAGCGGATCCAGCTGGGCGAGGCGGCGATCGCCTACGGCGACGGGGACGACGCCGGCTGGGACGCGCTGCTTCCCGACGCCGCCGAGCTCGCCGGTGCGCAGCGCGCGGCCGGCCCGGGCCTGCGCAAGCTGCCGGTGATCGCCGCGCTGGCGGTGCTCTCGCTGGCCTCGCTGGCGATCTTCGCCGCGGTGATGCCGGCGCACGAGCAGCCGGTGGACGCGCGCGCGCAGCTCAACGCGGTGATCCGCGACTTCCGCATCAGCGACGCCGGCATCCACGACAACGTCAACGGCGAGCCGGTGCTCACCGGCACCGTGCGCGATGCCGGCGCGCGCGAGCGCATCCTGCAGTACCTGCGCGAGAAGGACATCGCGGTGCCGCCGCCGGAGCTGCGCTCGGGCGAGGACATCGCCGCCGACGTCAGCGAGGTGCTGCGCTCGCAGGGCATCAGCGCGAAGACGCGCTACCTCGGCGGCGGCATCGTCGAGGCCAGCGGCCGCTTCGAGGACATGGACAAGCTGCGCGCCGCGGCCAGCTCGCGCGCGATGAACGACGTGCCCGGGGTGAAGAAGGTGCTGGCCAACAATTTCGCGCCGCCGCAGGTGGCGCGGGCCGAAGCCGCGCCAGCCGCCGGCGTGCCCGCCGTCGCGCCGCCGGTCCGCATCGTGAGGGTGGTGCGCGGCGACGAACCGCACCTGGTCGACATCGACGGCGTCGACTACCCGGTCGGCGCCGAACTGCCCGGCCTGGGCCGGCTGGTGTCGATCGGCGAATCGGCGCACGTGGTCAGCGCCGACGGCATGTTGCACAAGGTCGTGCCCAGGCCCGTGACCGCGGCCGAGCTGGCCACCGCCGCCGAGCAGCAGGTCGCCGCCGAAGCCGCGGCCGCGCCGCTGCAGGCGGAAGCCGGCGCGGATCCCGATGCCAAGCCCGCCAAGGACGCGGAAGCCGCAAAGCCCGCCGCCGCCAGCGGATCCACCGAACTGCCCGCCGGCGACCGCCGCGTGGCCAGGGCGCGACCCGCGCCGCCGCCCGAACGCCAGTAACCCCGCTCCACGCGATCCCGCAGTTGCACGCCGCGCCCGCGCGGCATCCCGCTTCATCGTTCACCACCCGGTCCATGGACCGAACAGCCAGGAGAGAACCATGAACAACGATTCCATCAACTCGCCGGTCCTCAGCTTCGTCGGCCGCAGCAGCGTCGGCAGCGCCTCCGTGCGCCCGGGCGCGTCCTCGGGCGACAGCAGCAGCTGGTACGAGGCGATGTCCAAGGCCTGGGGCCAGACGCTCGACGGCCAGGCGACCAAGATCACCAACCTGTCCGACGTGATCAGCGACGGCGGCGACCAGCCTTCGAACATGGTCAAGCTCACCGCCGAGAGCCTGAAGATGCAGTTCATGTCCAACAACGCCGCGACCTCGCAGAACAGCGTCGGCCAGGCGCTCGAGACCCTGGGCAAGCGCCAGTGACGCGCGCCGCGCGTCGTCCGCGCGCGTGGCGGCCGCGTGCCGCCGCGCGGGGCTGACGTCCGCGCGCGCCCGCAACGGCCACGTCCCATCCGGTCGAGGAGAAGAAGATGATCGAAGCCATCCAGGTCGCGGCGATGGACGCCGCGCAATCCGGCACCGCCGCATCGCCGGCGGCGCAGCCGCAGGCGACCATGCTCGAGGTCGGCCAGTTCGCCGAGGCCTACGCGCGCGGCGCCGGGCCCACCGGCGGTCCCGCGACGGTCAACGCGCCGGCGCCGCCCTCGGAGGGCATGCGCGCGGTGCTGTCGACGTTCGAGAACCTCAACAACGGCGCCGAGCGCATCAACACGCTGTCGAAAGCACTGAACTCGCGCGGCGGCGAGATGACGCCATCGGAGATGCTGCAGGCCACCATGGAATGCCACCAGTTCCTGTTCAAGGCGGAGCTGACGTCCAACGTCGCCAACCGCACCTCGGACGGCGTGCAGCAGCTGTTCAAGCAGCAGTCGTAGACACGGGGGCCGACATGAAACCGTCGAACTGGAGCGCGCGCGCCGGCACCCTGTCCCTGCTGCTGGCCTGCCTGGCGCTGGCCGGCTGCGGCGGCTCCGCGCTGTACAGCAACCTCGAGGAACAGCAGGCCAACCAGGTGATGGCCGCCCTGCTCGATGCCGGCATCAACGCCGACAAGGCGCCCTCGCCCGACAAGAAGACCTGGGAGGTGCGGATCGCGGAGAGCGACTTCCCGCTGGCGATGCAGGTGCTGCATTCCAAGGGCCTGCCGCGCCGGCAGTCGCCGACGCTGGGCGAGCTGTTCAAGAAGGAGGGCTTCGCCTCGTCCGCGCTCGAGGAGAAGGCGCGCTACATCTACGGCCTGCAGGAGGCGATGCGGCAGAAGCTGCTCAAGCTCGACGGCGTGGTCGACGCCGACGTGTCGATCGCCCTGCCCGACCGCGACCCGCTCGGCGGCGAGACGCGCGAATCCTCGGCGTCGGTGTTCATCTACCAGGCGCCGGGCGTGGACCTGCGCGACCGCGAGACCGACCTCAAGGTCGGCGTCAAGGACGGCATCGAGGGGCTGGACGACGTCAACAAGGTGACGATCAAGTTCTTCACCGTCGCCGCGCCCGCCGCCGCCAAACAGGCCTCGCGCGCGCCGGCGGCGATGCCGGTCCTGTCGGCGATCAGCCCGCTGGCGATCGCGATCACGCTTGCGGTGGCGGTGCTGCTGGGCCTGCTGGTCGCCTTCGGCAGCCGCATCCGCGCGCGCCTGGCGCAGCCGCGGCAGCCGCCGCGGGTCTGGAACGGATGAGCCGGGCCTGACGCATGGGCCTGCAAGCCGTGTTCGCCGGGATCCACCCCGACTGGTACGCCCGGGCGGACGCGGCGGCGCACGGCGAAGCCGCGCACGCGGCACATGACGCGTTCGACGACGAGCTGCTGCAGCGCGCGCGCGACAGCGCGCTCGGCCGCCGCCTGCTCGCGCGCTGGCTGATGCGCGAGGCCGATTGCGGCGAGCTGTTCGCGCCGCGGCCCGACGGCGCGATCGCCGCGGTCGTCCTGCGCTGGCCGCGCGAGCGGCTCGACGCGCTCGCGCGCGACGTCGGCGTGCTGGCCTGCGCGCCCGCGATCCGCGCCGAGGTGCAGCGCGAGCCGGTGCGCCAGCTGCGCCGCGCGCTCGGCAACAGCTACCTGCTGGCGCTGGACAAGCAGGTCTGGAACGGCAGGCTCGGCCCGCAATTCAGCGAGCCGCTGTTCCCCGCGCTGGCCGCGGCGCTGGCCGATCCGCGCGGCGACGTCGCGCTGCACGCGCTGTTCGACCGCCACGGCCGCGCCGAGCTGCAGGCCTGGGCGGCGCGGCACGATCCCGCGCTCGCGCAGTGGCTGGTGCTGCAGCACCCGCGCGAGCCGCGGCCCGCCACCCACCTGCCCGAAGCGCAGGTGCGGTTCCTGCACGACCACCACCTGGCCCGCGCGCGCGCGGCCTGACTTCGCGAGTCGCCATGTCCGCTGATTCCGCCGGCATTCCCGCCAGCATCCCCGCCGCAGCGCCGAGCGAAGGCGCCAGCGCCGCGGTCTTCGAGCATCGCCAGTTCGCCCGCGCGCTGGCCGGCAACGTCGTGCCGGCGCAGGCCTGGCGGCGGATCGGCGAGCTCGACGCGCTGCTCGCGCAGGTCAACGCGCTCTACGACGAGGCCGGCAAGGAGATCGCGCAGGCGCGCGAGCAGGGCTACGCCGACGGCTTCGCCGAAGGCCTGGCGCGCGTGCAGCAGCAGATGACCGAGCACCTGGCCGCGCTCAACGAGCGCCGCGCGCGCGTGCTGGCCGACGCCAGCAGCCGCGTCACCGAGCTGGCCTGCGCGATCGTCGCGCGTATCGCGCCCGACTTCGACGGCCGCAGCGTGGTGCCGCCGCTGGTGATGCAGGCGGTGGAGGCCGCGCAGGCCGAGCAGTTCCTGATGATCCGCGTGCACCCGTCGGTGCGCGAGGAGGTCTCCGCGGGCCTGGGCGCGGTGCGCCAGGCGCACCCGGCGGTCGGCGTGATCGAGCTGGTGGACGACCTCAGCCTCGATCCGCTCAGCTGCGTGGTGGTGTCCGAGGCGGGCGAGGTGCGCGCCGGCGTCGCGCAGCAGATCGAGGCGATCCGCACCGCGCTGGCCGGCGTCGGGAGCCACGCCGGATGAACCTGTCGCAGGCCCTGCCGCAGGACGGCGCGCCGGCGACGGGCGATCCGCTGCTCGGCGCGCTCGCGCGCGTGCAGTCGATCGAGCGCGTCGGCCGCGTCGCCGAGGCGCACGGCACGCTGATCCGCGCCACCGGCCTGAAGGCCGCGATCGGCGAGCTGTGCGAGCTGCGCAACCCCGACGGCGAAGGCGATCCCGCGTTCCGGCTCTCGGCCGAAGTCGTCGGCGTGTCGAAGCAGATGACCCTGCTCACCCCGCTCGGCGCGCTCGACGGCGTGTCGGCGACTACCGTCGTCCACGCCACCGGCCGCCAGGCCGCGGTGCGCGCCGGCGACGGCCTGCTCGGCCGCATCCTCGACGCCCACGGCGAGCCGATCGACGGCAAGGGTCCGGTCGGGCCTTCGGTCGAGGCGCCGATCTACGCCGCCTCGCCGAACCCGCTCAGCCGCAGCCTGATCGACCGCCCCTTCTCCACCGGCGTGCGCGCGATCGACGCCAGCATGACCACCGGCGAAGGCCAGCGCGTGGGCATCTTCGCCGTTGCCGGCGGCGGCAAGAGCACGCTGCTGGGCATGCTCGCGCGCGGCGGCGACGCCGACGTCAACGTGATCGCGCTGGTCGGCGAGCGCGGCCGCGAGGTCAACGAGTTCATCCACGACAACCTCGGCGCCGAAGGCCTGGCGCGGTCGGTGATCGTGGTCGCCACCTCCGACCGGCCGGCGCTGGAGCGCAGCCGCGCGGCCTGGGTGGCCACCGCCATCGCCGAGCACTTCCGCGACCGCGGTCAGCGCGTGCTGCTGCTGCTCGACTCGGTGACGCGCTTCGCGCGCGCGCTGCGCGACGTCGGCCTCGCGGTCGGCGAGCCGCCGGCGCGGCGCGGCTTCCCGCCGTCGGTGTTCAGCGCGCTGCCGCGGCTGTTCGAGCGCGCCGGCAACAACGACAAGGGCTCGATCACCGCCTTCTACACGGTGCTGGCCGAGGACGAGGACGGCAACGACCCGATCGTGGAGGAAGTGCGCTCGATCCTCGACGGCCACATCGTGCTCTCGCGCAAGCTCGCCGCCGCCTACCACTACCCGGCGATCGACGTGCTCGCCAGCCTCAGCCGGGTGATGCCGCGCGTGGTCGACGAGCCGCACCAGCGCGCGGCCGGGCAGCTGCGCAAGGTCCTGGCCAAGTACCAGGACATCGAGCTGCTGCTGCAGCTGGGCGAGTACAAGCGCGGCACCGACCCCGACGCCGACGTCGCGATCGAGAAGATCGGCCCGATGCGGCAGCTGCTGCAGCAGCCCGCCGGCGAGCTGGTGCCGTTCGCGCAGTCGGCGGAGGCGCTGCGGAGGCTGTTCGGATGAAGCGCTATCCCCTCCACACTCTGCTGCGCCTGCGCGAGCACCGCACCGAAATGGCGCGGCAGCTGGTGCTGGAAAGGCAGCGCGCGGTGCAGGCCTGCCGCGAGGCGATCGAGCGGATCGAGCACGAGATCCTCGACCTGTGCGACCTGCGCGAAGGCCAGCGCGCGCGCCTGCTCGAGCCGCCGCCGGCCGGGGCCGACTGGTCGACCGTGCTGGCGCGGCGCGAGGCGCACATCGACTGGCTCGGCATGCAGATCGAGGCCGCGCGCCAGCGGCTGGCGCAGGCGCACCAGGCGCTGCAGGAGGCGGAACAGGCGCTGGCGCAGGCGCGCGAGGCGTTCTTCCGCGCCAAGGCCCGGCAGGACGCGCTGGAGAAGCGCCAGGACGCCTGGCGCGGCGAGCAGCGCGCGCTGGAGGATCGCCGCGAGGAGGACGCCGTCGCGGACCTGCTGCTGGCGCGCGGCCACCTGGCGCGGCAATCGCATTGACGAGGACTTCCCATGAGCATCGAACGCAGCAGCCAGTCGACCACGCAGCCCGATTCGCCCGATCGCGTCCGCGACCGCCAGCCCGACGCGCGCCCGCGCGAGCCGGCGCCGCGCGAGGCGGTCGACGATTTCCAGCGCCTGCTGCAGGGCAGGCGCGAGCAGCGCGCGTCGCGCGAGCCGCAGACCGCGCGGGCGCAGGCCGACGACGGCCGGCAGCCGCTGCAGCAGGCATCCCGGCACCCCGGCGACGAGCTCGCCGCGCAGCGCCGCGAGGACGAGGCGATCGCCGGCCGCCCGCGCGTGGCCGGGCGCGAGGATGGCCAGGACGACGACCCGCTGCGCCGGCGCGAGGATGCGTCGACCTCTCCGGCCTCGCCCCAGCAGATCGACCCCGCCGCGCTTTACCAGGCCCAGGCCGCGATCCGCGACGGCCTCCCGCCGCCCGCCGCACCGGTGCCGCTCAATCCCAACGCCTTCGCCGACATGGTCGAGCGCCACCTCAAGCAGCTCGCCGCCGATCGCGGCGCAGCCGGCGGCAGCGACGGGCACGTGCTGCTGCGCATGGCCGACGCCACCCTGCCCGGCACAGACCTGCTGCTCAGCCGCACCGCGCAGGGCTGGATGCTGCGCGCCGACGTGCGCTCGCGCGGCAGCTTCGATGCGATCCGCCAGGCCGCGCCGGCGCTGGCGCGGCGCTTCGCCGAGCGCAATCTCGGTGTGCTCGAGGTCGACCCGCACTTCCACGGCTGAGCGCCGTGCCTAGGGCGTACCCCAGATCGGGCACGTCCTAGCTTGGTGGCGCCGCCACCGCCGCCGAGACTGGCCCTGCGTCAAGGAACACGCGTTGCCCGGCATCCGTCCGGCCGCGCGACCCCAACCAGACAAAGGGAGAACCAGCATGTCTTTTGACCTCGGCGGCATCCTGAAACTCGCGGGACAAGTGATCGGCGGCATGATCGGCGGCCCGGCCGGCGCGATGATCGGCAGCATGATCGGCGACATGGTCGACCAGGCGATCAGCGGCCAGAGCAGCGACGCGCTCGGCGACTCGGGCCTCGCGCAGGCCGCGCAGAACCTGTTCAGCGCCAACTACAGTAGCGGATTCAGCCTCGGCTTCGGGGGCTGAGCCATGGGCGACGAGCGTCGGTCGGTGCGCGAGGCCTGGATGGACGGGCTCGAGCACATGCAGCGCGAAGGCGTGATCGACGCCGACGACCAGAACACGCTCATCCGCCACCTCGACGCGCACCGCGAGTCGATGGCGGAGGCGCTGGCGCGGATCGTGCCCGAGTACGAAAGCCGCGTGGCCAGGGACGGACAGGCGAGCGCCGACGAATGGCTCGCCTCCGTCGCGCGCGCGCTCGGCGAGCAGGACGGCGCGCAGTCGCGCCGCGTGGTCGATTCGCTGTCGGTGGTGAGAAACGCACCGCAGGCGTGAATCGGCGACGGGTTTCGCGTCGTCCATCGGCACCCGCAGGCGCGCCTGCGGGTGCCAGTCGTTTCTGGGATCGCGATGCCGCCATCACCCGGGATTAACCCCGCGCCGCGCGCGAGTTGCTACAACGAACGGCACCACGCGCCGACGCGGCCGGCGCCACATCGAACCGCAGAGGGATCCCCAATGACGACTTCCAGCCACGACCACGCCCCGAAGCTCGATCGCCAGCAGGTGCTGGCCGAGCTCGAGCAATCGCTGCTGCAGCGGCCCGACCTCGACGCGGCCGACCGCGAGACGATGCTGCGCCACTTCGAGGCCGCGCTGCAGGACCCGTCCGCCGCGGCCGCCGGCGCGCCCGGGCCCGATCGCGACGCCTGGATCGAGACGCTCGAGCTGCTGCAGCGCGAGCGCGTGATCGCCAGCGAGGACCGCGACGCGCTGGTGCGCAACTTCGACGACGCGATGCACGCGCTGCAGGACGACACGTTGAAGCTAGCGGCCGAATACGCCGCGCTCGGCCAGGCCGCCGCCGACCCCGAGGCTTGGCAGCGCCGCCGTGCCGGCGCGCAGCAGGCCGCCGCGGCGCCCGGTCTGCCGCCGTCGCTGGCCGCGCAGCCCGATCGCAGGCGTCGCTGAGGCGCCGCCGGCACTGGGGCGCGACCTATCTGGGGAACGCCCTAGCTGTTTTCCCGCGTCGCCAGGGTCGAAGATCCAATCGCGATCCAAGACGCACCCGCCACCAACGTCCACATGCGTTCGAGGTGACGGCAATCACCCAACCGACTGTGTGAGGAGAGACGAAGATGAGCAACGGAATCAATGTCAGCGTGTACGTCGGCGACATCGCCTCCAGCGGGCTGCAGCGCGAGAAGGACGGCGTCGCGGGCAGCGGCGGCAAGAGCTGGCTGGTCGCGATCGCGCAGGCGATGGGCAACGCGCTCGGCACCAAGGCCGCCAAGCTCGTCGAGCTGAGCAAGAAGCTCGACAGCCTCGCCGGCAGCTCCTCCGACGACCAGCAGGCCGCGAAGGAATTCCAGAAGACGATGGCCCAGTTCCAGGCCGAGAGCCAGCTGTTCAGCATGATGTCGAATGCGTTCAGCACCGCCGTCAAGTCGATCGGCGAAGGCATGACCTCGCTGGCCCGCAAGCAGTAAGCGTTCCGCAACAGGAGCGGCCCCGATCCGTCGGGGCCGCTCTTTTTCGTTGTCGAGGTCCCGCATGCCGCGTCACGCCCGCATCGCGTTGCCGCTGTTCGTGGCCGTGCTGGCCGCGTGGCCGGCCGCGCCGCTGCAAGCGCAGTGGTCGCCCGACGCGACCATGGACCTGGGCGTGGGCTTCGGGCAGATGGCGCTGAGCCAGTCGGCGCTCAGCGGCACGCGCTCGATCGGCACAACCAGCGGCAAGGCTTTCCGCGCGGCGAAGACCGCGCAGCCCAGGCCCGCGGCGCCGGCGCCGGTGAAGGGCTCGCTGCGCTTCGACTCGAGCACCGCGGTCACCCGCGTCGTGAACGAGCGCTTCGTGGCCTGGCAGGCCGAGAAGCACCCGCAGCTGCGCGCGCAGCTCGCCGAGGGCATCGCATCGGGCGAGCTGCAGCACTACTTCCAGGACATCCTTTCCCGCTACGACTACGCGCGCGATAACCTCGCCGACGTGTCCGCGGCGTACTACATCTCGCTGTGGCGGATCGTGCACGGCCGCGAGCTGACGCCGCGCCAGGTCGCCGGCGTGCGCCGGCAGATGCGCGGCTTCATGGCGCGCGAGCCGCGGCTGATGCAGCTGCCGGACGCGCAGAAGCAGGAGATCTGCGAAACCTTCGCCCTGCACACCGCGCTGGCGCTGCAGGGTTACGAGCAGCTGGTGCAGCGCCACGACGCACGGACGCTGGCCGACTTCCGCCGCGGCCTGCAGGCCAAGCTCGCGCCGCAGGGGCCGGACCTGGCGCGGATGCAGGTGTCGGACGAAGGCTTCGTGAGCCAGCCATGAGCGCGTGGCGTGACGCGGCGCCCATTCCACGCACGCCGGTGCGCGGATTGACGACGACCTCATGCCGGCGCACGCACCATCCCCGCCAGGGCATCCGTGGAGGAGACCGATGAACGCCATCCGCACACAATCCGCGATCGCGTGCGCCGCGCTGCTGTTCTCCGGCGCCGCGCTGGCGCAGTACGCGCCCGACGCGACGATGGACCTGGGCACCGGCTACGGGCAGATCGCGCTGGGCCAGTCGATCCTCGACGGCACCCGTGCGATCGACAAGGACCGCCAGGCCGGCCCGCAGGTGCCTGCCGGGCAGTCGGGCCATCCCTCGCGCGCGCAGGTGCAGGCGATGTGGAAGCAGCTGGAGCCCGAGTACCTGCGCCGCGTGCAGGCCGACGGCAAGGCCAGCGCCGATGCCTGGCTGGCCGCGACTGCGCGCGAGCTGGGCCGGCGCGACGGGCAAGCCGCGCGCCAGCGCTGAAGACGGAATCCGATCGCGGTGGCGACGGCGCTTCAGCGCCGCCGTGACAGCCGCCGCGCCAGCCACCAGGCGACGGTACCGGTGGCCAGCCCGAACAGCGCCAGCCAGGCGGTGTAGCCGCGCGCGGCGGGGTAGTCGAACATGCCGCCGTTGCTGCCGACCAGCGCGACCAGGGCGACGCCCAGGCAGCCGTAGGCGATCAGCGCGAGCATCCAGAACAGCCACTGCAGCGCGCGCTGGATGTCGCGCTCGGCGTTGGCCTCGCGATCGCGTGCGGTCGCGCCCATCAGGCCCATCGCCCACAGCAGCCGCGTGAGGCCCTGCGGCAGCACCCGCATGCGGCCGCGCATCGGCCGGCGCAGCAGGCCGTCGAGGGTGTGGCCGGCCAGCGCGAGCAGGCTGTCGTTGCGCGTGGCGGCGTGCTCGTTCGCCCCGAGGACCATGCCGCGTGCGTCCACCGGCGGGGCGGTGTTGGCGTTGGCCACGGTGAGCCCGGCCACGACCGCCCCGGGAGTGGTGGTGCCCGGGGGCGGCGCGGGCAGCGTCGCCGCCGGGTTGGTCGACAGGCTCGGGCCGGCCTGCAGGGCCGGGGCCAGGCGGCCGGGCAAGGCTGCGTCGGGGCGCGGCGGCAGGGCGGCGTCGGCCGGCCGGTTCTGCTGCAGCGCCGCCGCTTCGGCCCCGGGCCGGGACTGCGCGGCCGCGGCCTGCTGCTGGGCGGCGAGGGTCGCGGCCAGGGTGGGAGCGTTGGCGGCGCCGGGCGCTGCGGCCTGTCCGGCGAATGCGGCGCCCGCGGCCATCGGAGCGGCGGCGCCCGCCATGCCCGGGAGGCCGGCGGCCGTCGTGGCACCGGTGGCCTGCGCGGCGGCCGCGCCCGGCATGCCGCCGGGCGCCTGCGCGCGCGCCGCCTCGGCGTGGGGGTTCGCATGCAGCGCGCCCTGGCCGCCCGGCGCCTGCGCCTGCGCGGCCGCGGCCTGCGATGGCGCGCCCGCCGTGCCCGGCGCGTGCGACGGCCGCTGCTCCAGCGTGTTGCGCGCCAGCGCGCCGGCGCTGTCGACCAGCGACAGCAGGCTGGTGGTGATCTGCTGGGCGATGCCCGGCGGGACGTCCTGCATGCCCTGCGGCGGCATCGGGCCGCCGGTGTTCATGGCCGGGCCGTCGGCGTGGCCGTTGCCGCCGTTCTGCACGCCGTTGCCCTGGCCCGGGCCGTCCTGCACGCCATTGCCGTTGCCGTTGCCCTGTCCGTTGTGCAGGCCGTTGTCGTGCCCGTCGCCGCGGACGTGCCCGGGCGGATCCGCGCCACCGTTCTGGGGGCCGCGGCCGTGTTCCTGGCCGGGCGGGCCAGGCACGTCGGGACCACCCTTGAGGAGCTTGCCGACGAAGTTGTCGACGGCGCTATGGAGGTTGTTCAAATGCGTCATCGCACAACCCTCCGAAAGGCGCCCGACGCGGGCACCCTGTCCGAGCCTAGGCCAATCGCGTCCGACCCATCACCTGCGGTAAACCCTAGGAGGTCGACCACGCGCACAAAAAAAGGGAGGCCGGTGGCCTCCCCTGGAATATCCGGCCGGGGCCGGAGGACTTTCGGTTGTGGCATGGCTCCGGCACGAGGGCCGGACGCGGACAGGCTAGCCGAGCCCGGAAGCTGATGCAATACCTGAAATTATCGGCTGTAACCCATTGAAATATCAGTCCGCATAATCCAGGGCCGCCCGCTTGGCTTGGCGACGCTGCGGCCGCGGCAGCGACCAGTCGTTGTTGAACAGGGCCGGCTCCCAGCCGCCGTAGGTCGGGTTGGGCAGCATCCACCAGCGCTCCCCGAACCAGTCGCCGTACTCGTCCAGCAGCCCCGCCCGGGCCTGCGGCGTGTTGGCGGCGACTTCGACGAAGTCGCCGAGCTGGTCGCCGAACTGCATCAGCACGCGGTACTCGCGCCCCGCGAGGCGGCGGCGGCAGTTCTTCTCGCTGCCGTTCTGCTCGCAGCCGGGCACCACCGTGCCCAGGCCCAGGAAGACGTCGTCGCCGGCCACCGGCATGCCGACCGCCTCGAGGTTGGCGATGGTGGCGGCCTTCAGGTGCACGGCGCGGTTGGACAGGTAGAGGATGGTGACGCCCTTCGCGGCCGCGGCCCTGGCGAAGTCGACCACGCCCGGCACCGCCTTCGCCTTCTTCTCGGCCACCCACAGGTCCCAGGTCGGGTCGCTGTACTGGCCCTGGTCGCGGACCAGCCGCGCCTGGTAGGGCGAGTTGTCGAGCACGGTCTCGTCGACGTCCATGATCACCGCCGGCTTGAGCCCGGCGGTGCGGCCGGCGTTGTCGCGCTCGGACGGGACGAGCGCGTCCCAGTTGCGCTCCCCGAGCGCGGCGTCGAGCCGGTCGGCGGCGGCGTGGTAGACGGTTTCGGTGGCGGCCTTGTATTCGGCGGAGGCCTGGACCCAGAGGACGGCGTTGAGGTTGTCGTCGGCGTTGGCCGAGTCGGCAACCGCTTTCTGCTTCGCATCCTCCTTGGCCGAGATTGCCTGCGCAGCCTGCTGCGCAGCGAGCGCGTCCCGAGCGATGTCTTCCGGGTTCCGCGAAGATTCGCCCTGCGGCGCGGTGAACGACGCGGGCGTGCACGCGGCCAGTGACAGCGCGGCGGCGAGCAGGGAGAGGGCGTGGAGCGAAGCGCGCATGGCGGGTCCGGTGGCGTCGGCGAGGGCGCCGAGTCTAGCCGACGCCTGTGACCCGGGGTTGGCGCGGCCTCGCGGAGCGGCTTCGCGGGAGCGGCTTCGTGGGAGCGGCTTCAGCCGCGAGCGCTTGGGCACCGTGCCGCGTCGAATTCCATCCGTCGCATCGTTGCCGATCGCCCTGCACTACCTCGAGGTTCGCAGGATCGCGGCTGAAGCCGCTCCCACAGGCCGCGAAGCGGCGTCCTTCAGGCGTCGAGCATCGCGCGGATCGCCGCGAAACCCGCGTCCGCGCGCTCGCGCTTGCGCGCCGCGTCGGCGACCGGGTCGGCGCCGTCGCGCTGCAGCTCGGCGGCCGGCAGCTCGTCGAGGAAGCGGCTGGGCGCCAGCCGCAGCTTCGAGCCCCAGCGCTGCGCCTCGCGCGAGTGGGACAGCCACAGCTGCTCCTTCGCCCGGGTAATGCCGACGTAGAGCAGCCGGCGCTCTTCGTCCAGGCGGCCCTCGTCCAGGCTCGCCTCGTGCGGCAGGGTGCCGTCCTCCACGCCGACGATGAACACGTAGCGGAATTCCAGCCCCTTGGCCGCGTGCAGGCTCATCAGCCGCACCTGGTTGCCGGCCTCGCCCTTGTCGGCGTGGCTGAGCAGGGCGAGCGAGGCGGCCAGCTCGCCCGGGCCGGCGCCGCCGCGCGCGCCGTCGAACCAGTCGGCCAGCTCGTCGAGGTTGCCGCGGCGGATCGCGAACATCTGCTCGCTCTTGCACTGCGCGCGCAGCGCGGCGAGCAGGCCGGAGCGCTCGTTGAGCGCGCGCACCAGCTCCGACGGCGGCAGCCGCGCGGCATCGCCGCGCAGGCCGCGCACCAGGTCGGCGAAGCCCGACAGCGCGCTCGCCGCGCGCGGCTGCAATTGCTTCAGCAAACCGATCGACTCCGCCGCGCGCGACAGCGGCAGCCCGGCGTGCTGCGCGAGCTCGGCCAGCTTCGCCAGCGTCGTCGCGCCGACGCCGCGGTTGGGCGCCTGCACCGCGCGCAGGAAGGCCGCGTCGTCCTCGGGATTGGCCAGCAGCCGCAGCCACGCCAGCGCGTCCTTGACCTCGCCGCGGTCCAGGAACGCGGTGCCGCCGGAGAGGTGGTAGGGCACGCCCAGCAGCTGCAGCGTCTTCTCCAGCGCGCGCGACTGGTGGTTGCCGCGGAACAGGATGCAGAAGTCGCTCCACGGCGCGCCGTGCTTCTGCGCGGTGAACTGGATCTCGGCGGCGACCTTCTCGGCCTCGTGCGCGGCGTCGCGGCATTCCCACACGCGGATGCGCTCGCCGTCGGCTTGCGCGCTCCACAGCGTCTTGGGATGCTCGTGCGGATTGTTGGCGATCAGCGCGTTGGCCGCGCGCAACACGCGGTTGCTGCAGCGGTAGTTCTGCTCGAGCTTGACCACCTTCAGCGCCGGGTAGTCCTGCGCGAGCTGCGAGAGGTTCTCGGGGTTGGCGCCGCGCCAGGCGTAGATCGACTGGTCGTCGTCACCCACGCAGGTGAAGTGGCCCTTGTCACCGGCCAACGCGCGCAGCAGCCGGTACTGGGCGTCGTTGGTGTCCTGGCACTCGTCCACCAGCAGGTAGCCGATGCGCTCGCGCCAGCCGAGCACGGCGTCGGCGTCGGTTTCCAGCAGCTGCACCGGCAGGCGGATCAGGTCGTCGAAGTCGACCGCGTTGAACGCCGCCAGCCGCGCCTGGTACTTCGCATACAGCGCCGCGGCCTCGCGCTCGCGCGTCGACTGCGCGGCCTCCAGCGCCTGCCCCGGCGACAGGCTGGCGTTCTTAGCGCGCGAGACCAGCGCCTGCGCGGCCTGCACGGCGTCGGGCTTGGCGCCCGGCATCAGGTCCTTGAACTGCGCCGCGGCGTCGTCGGCGTCGAAGATCGAGAAGCCGCGGCGCAGGCCCGCCTTGGCATGGTCGACCTGCAGCATCTTCAGCCCCAGCGCGTGGAAGGTGCAGATCGTCAGCCCTTCGCCCGCATCGCCGCGGATGCGCTTGCCCACGCGCTCGCGCATTTCCTTCGCCGCCTTGTTGGTGAAGGTGATCGCGGCGATGCGCCTGGCCGGGTAGCGGCCGGACTGGACCAGGTGCGCGATCTTCTCGACGATCACGCGGGTCTTGCCGCTGCCGGCGCCGGCAAGCACCAGCAGCGGGCCCTCGACATGCGCGACCGCGGCGGATTGTTGTGGGTTGAGGCCGTGCATGGCGCGTCCTGTGCGGGGCGCCATTCTACAGGCAGGACGGCTTGCATCGGACGCGGTAGCATGGGCGCGACCCGGTGGGAGGAATCTGCCGATGCGCGTGGTCCACGCCTGTCTGCTCGCCCTGCTGCCGCTGGCAACGGCGGTCGCCGGAAACGGGAAGAAGCCGTCCGTGCCGCCGGATCCGTCGACGGATCCGGTGATGACAGGCGCCGGTTTCCTGGACTGGCACCCGGACCTGCGCTTCCGTGCGCGCGGGATGGTGGCGTACAACGACCACGACGACGCGAAGGCGCTGCACGACTTCCAGCGCGCCGCGTACTACGCCGACAAAGCCTCGCAGGCCATGGTCGCCGAGATGCTGTGGAACGGCCGCGGCGCCGCGCGCGACCGTCCGCTCGCCTACGCCTGGATGGACCTCGCGGCAGAGCGGGGCTACCCGGTCTTCATTGCCGTGCGCGAGCGCTATTGGCGCGAGCTCGACGCCGGCGAGCGCACGTGCGCGGTGGAGGCCGGCCGCGCCGTGTACGCGCGCTACGGCGACAAGGTCGCGAAGCCGCGCATCGCCGCGCAGCTGCGCCGCGGGCGCGGCCAGGTGACCGGCAGCCGGACCGGCTTCGTCGGCAACCTGTCGATCATCGTCCCCGGCCCCGGCGGCACCATGTTGCGGATCGATCCGGAGGTCTATTACGCCGCGCGCTACTGGGAGCCGCGGAAGTATCAGAAGTGGCAGGATGCGATGTGGCGCGACCCGCGCATCGGCCACGTGACCGTCGGCGACGTAGAGGCGGTCGCCGACCCCGCGCGATCCGACGCGACCCAGCCCTGAGCGCGCACGTGGCGTGGGTGATCGCGCCTTCCTGCCGTGCGGGCAAGTCCGCCGGGAGTACGATCGCCGAATCGGACCACCAGGAGGATGGATCCATGAAAGCCAGTGCTTTCCAATGGCTTGTCGCCACGCTGTTCCTGGCTGCATCGATCATCCCGACGACGGGCGTTGCCAGTGACGCCGGCGATCCAGGGGACCTCGCGGCCATCCTGGACGACACGACCTTCCTGGCCGCGCACCCCGACATGCGCTGGCGCAAGCTCGCGATCGACGCCCACAAGGCGGGGCGCGACGAGCAGGCGCGCGAGTACTTCCAGCGCGCCGCGCTGTACGCCGACAAGTTTTCCCAGGCTGCCTACGCGGAAATGCTGTGGAAGGGCGAGGGCGGCGGGCAGGATCGTCCGCTGGCCTACGCCTGGATGGACCTGGCGGCGCAACGCGGCAGCCGCGCGCTGCTGATGCGGCGCGAGTACTACTGGTCACAGCTCGACGAAGCGGAAAAGGCGCGCGCGCAGGACGTGGGGCAGGCGGTCTACGCGCGGTACGGTGACAAGGTGGCCAGGCCCCGGCAGGAGCGGGAAATGCGCGTGGGGCGAAACAGGGCCACCGGTTCGCGGCTCGGGGCGCCCGGCGGCGGCAGGATCTGCACGAGCGTCGACGCGGGCGCACTCAGGGGGAGTTCCGGCACCGATCGCGGATCCATACTCGGCGGCGCCTGCGGATATCCGGTCGATGCCGAGGCCTATTACGCTCCACGCCTGTGGGAACCGGCGCAGTACTGGGCCTGGCAGGACCAGTTGCTGGAGGAGTCGATGCGCTGAATCCCCCCGCGTCGCCGCGATGGGATCCGGTCCGCTCCTGGCATGGCCACCGGGGCCCTAGAATTCCTCCATGGCCAAGCTCTACTTCTACTACTCGGCGATGAACGCCGGAAAGACCACCACTCTGCTGCAGAGCGCGCACAACTACCGCGAGCGCGGGATGCGGGTGGCGATCCTCACGCCGCGCCTGGACGATCGCGCCGGCAGCGGCCGCGTGGCCTCGCGCATCGGGCTGAGCAGCGATGCGTCCGCGTTCGAGACCGGCGACGACCTGCTGGCGTGGACGACTGCCGACATCGCCGCGCACGGGCGCCTGGACTGCGTGCTGGTCGACGAGGCGCAGTTCCTGCGCAAGCCGCAGGTGTGGCAGCTGAGCGAGGTGGTCGACCGGCTACGCATCCCGGTGCTGTGCTACGGCCTGCGCACCGATTTCCGCGGCGAGCTGTTCGAGGGCAGCCAGTACCTGCTGGCCTGGGCCGACGAGATCGAGGAGATCAAGACGATCTGCCACAGCGGCAAGAAGGCGACGATGACCGTGCGCGTGGACGCGAACGGCTACGCGGTGCAGGACGGCCCGCAGGTGGAGATCGGCGGCAACGAGCGCTACGTCTCGGTCAGCCGCGCCGAGTTCAAGAAGATCGCGCGCGGCGAGGGCCGGATCGATCCACTGCAGGCGAGCCTGCCGCTCGCGCCGCCGCGCGGCTGACCACCGGCGCCGCCGGCGACGCGCAGCCGGCGCGGATGGCGTCGATCTCGCGCACCACGCTGCCGCCCTCGGGCTGGGCCTGGCGCAGCGCGGCGTCGAGCGCGGCGAAGCGGTCCAGGGCCTGCTGGCGCTGCGGCCCGTCGCAGCCGCGCGCGGCCAGGTAGGCGCGCGCGAGCCAGGCGATCCTGCGGCGCTCGATGTCGGTCGCGGGCAGCGCGCCCAGGCGCCGCAGCGACTGCAGCGCGGACGCGTCGCCGGCGGCCGCCTCGAACCGCGCCAGCGACAGCTCGCTGCGCAGCGCATGCGGATGCGAGGCGCCGTAGCCGCCCTGCGTCAGCGCGACCGCCTGGCGCAGCTGCGCATGCGCCGCCGCGCTGTCGCCCAGCGCGGCGGCGACCTCGCCGAGCAGGCGCAGGGTGTCGCCGACCTCGCCGTCGTGGCGGCCGGGCAGCGCGCGGCGCAGGCGCAGCGATTCGTGCAGCTGCAGCCTTGCCTCGGCGTCGCGGCCGAGCTCGTGCAGCACCATCGCGCGGTTGAACAGGTGGCCGGCGAGCATCGCCTCGTTGCCGGGCTTGCGCGAGATCGCGATCGCGCGGTCGAGGTTGCGCAGCGCGGAGGTGGCGTCGCCGCGCTCCCAGTCGACGATCGCCAGGCTGTTGTAGTTGCGCGCGACTTCCTCGTGCTCGATGCCCAGCCGCGCCAACAGCCAGGCCTGGGCGCTGGCGAACTCGCTCGCCGCCTGCGCGTAGCGGCCCTGGTCGACGTGCAGCGCGGCCAGCTGCCGGCGCGCGTCGACGGTGGCGCGGTGGCGCGCCCCGTGCAGGTCCATCGCCAGCGACAGCGCGCTGCGGCAGTCGCGCTCGGCGCCGCGGATGTCGCCCTGCGCGCGCCGCAGCGAGCACAAGCTGCGCAGGATGTCGATCGCGAGCGGCTGGCGTTCGCCGACCTTGGCGCGCAGCAGCGCCAGCGCCTCCAGCAGCTCGCGCTGCGCGCGCGCGTTCTCGCCGGTGGCCGCGCGCAGCGAGGCGAGGTCGGCGAGGTTCTCGACGATGCCGGCATCGGTCTTGAGCGGGTCGCGGCGCAGCTCGAGCGAACGCTCGAACATCACCCGCGCCGCGTCGTAGCGGCCGGCATAGCGCTGGCAGCGGCCAAGCTGCGAATAGAACTCCGAGGCCTGCGCCGGCAGCTGGTGCTCCTCGCGCCGCGCCAGCGTCTGCCACGGCCGCATGCCGGCGATGCATTCGTCGTAGCGGCCGAGCATGCGGCGGGTATGGCCCATGTCGGTGGTCGATTCCAGGCGCAGGCTGGCCGGCACGTCGCCGAGCGCGTCGATGATCGCCTGCTGGCGGCCGAGCAGGCGGTAGGCGTCGTCGTAGTCGCCCAGCCCCAGGCGCAGGCGCGCGATCACGCCGAACAGCTCCGCGCGCGCCTCCGGCTGGCGCGCCAGTTCGCGGTCGCCGCGCGCGACGCCGGCATCGAGCAACTGGCGCACGTCCAGCGGCACGCCCTCGGGCGTGCTGCCGGCGTTCTCGAACAGCCCGACCACGAAATCCTTGAGCGCCTGCGCGCGCGCGCCTTCCTGCACGAACTGCCGCGACTGCCAGACCACGATGCCCAGCGCCGCGGCCAGCGTCGCCGCGACCAGCGCCGCGCTGCCCAGCGCCCAGCGGTGGCGGCCGGCGTACTTGCGCAGCCGGTAGGCCAGGCTCTGCGGGCGCGCGTGCACCGGCTTGCCGTCGAGGTAGCGCTGCAGGTCCAGCGCCAGCGCCTCCACCGACGGGTAGCGCTGCTCGGCGCGCTTGGCCAGCGCCTTGAGCACGATGTTGTCGAGGTCGCCGGTGAGCTGGCGCGCGCGCCGGCGCAGCGTCGCAGGCTCGGCGGTCTTGTCGTCGTCGGAGCGGCGCATCAGCGTCGACGAGGGACGCAGCGGGTCGACGCCGAGGATCGCCTCCTCCCATTCGGCGTCGGTCTGGCGCTTGAGCCGGTAGGGCTTGCTGCCGCTGAGCAACTCGTACAGCACCACGCCCAGCGAGTACACGTCGGTCATGGTAGTGACCGGCTCGCCGCGGATCTGCTCGGGCGCGGCGTAGTGCAGGGTGAAGGCGCGCAGGCCGGTGCGGGTGTTGTCCGGTGCCTGCTCGGCGGTGTCGAGCAGCTTGGCGATGCCGAAGTCGAGCAGGCGCACTTCCTCGAGCGGCGTGACCAGGATGTTCGACGGCTTGAGGTCGCGGTGCACGATCAGGTTGGCGTGCGCGTGGCTGACCGCTTCGCACACCTGCAGGAACAGCCGCACGCACGAGACCACGTCGAGCGCGCGCGCGCGGCACCAGTCGGTGATCGGCTCGCCCTCGACGTAGTCGAGCGCGAGGTAGGGCTGGTTGTCGGCGCTGATGCCGGCGTCGAGCAGGCGCGCGATGTGCGGATGGCCCAGGCGCGCGAGGATCTGGCGCTCGCGGGTGAAGCGCAGGCGCAGGTTGGGATCGGCCAGTCCGGGGCGCAGCAGCTTGAGCGCCACGCGGCGCTGGTACAGGCCGTCGGCGCGGCTGGCCAGCCAGACCTGGCCCATGCCGCCCTCGCCGAGCAGGCGCTCGAGGCGGTAGGGGCCGATCACCGCGTCCGGGCGCGCGCCCGGCAGCGGCGCGATCAGCGGCTGCGAGAGGAAGTCGTCGCCTTCCTCCTCCAGCGCGAGCAGGCCGGCGAGGTCCTCGGCCAGCTGCGGGTCCTCCTCGCGCATCGAGGCCAGGCTGCGCTCGCGCGTCTGCGGGTCGAGCTCGAGCAGGGCGTCGAGGAGCGGGGACAGCCGCTGCCAGCGTTCGGCATCCATGGCTCAGCCGGAGGGCGTGGCGGGACGCGCCAGCCGGAAGCACGGCGGGCGGCCGGGCGCGGCCATGGCATCGGGGATCCGCGAGGCATCGCGACTCGTGCGCTTGCGTTCCACGTCCCCCTCCGTCCGCGGCCTCTCCGCCTCAGGTTTCCTTGAGCGAGGCCAGCAGGTACAGCCGCGCCTTCTGCCAGTCGCGGCGGATGCTGCGCTCGGAGCGCTTGAGCAGGTTGGCGATCTCCAGCTCCGACAGGCCGGCGAAGTAGCGCAGCTCCACCACCTGCGCCAGGCGCTCGTCCACCGCGGCAAGCTGGGTCAGCGCGGTGTCCAGGCCCAGCATGTCCTCGTCCAGGCGCAGGCCGCCCTCGATCTCCTCGGGCAGCTCGGTGACGCGGTGCAGGTCGCCGCCGCGCTTCTGCGCCAGGCGCTGGCGGGCGTAATCGACCACCACCGAGCGCATCGCCGAGGCGGCATAGGCGAAGAAGTGCGCGCGGTCGTCGAACTGCGCCTCGCGGCGGCCGATCAGCTTGAGGTAGGCCTCGTGCACCAGCGCGGTGGCGTCCAGGGTCTGGCCGTGCTGGCCGGCCAGCTGGCGCCGCGCCATCGTGTGCAGCTCCTGGTAGAGCGTGGACAGCACGCGGTCGAGCGCCCCGCGGTCGCCCTCGCGGGCGGCATCGAGCCATTCGGTGATGTCGGCGGTATCGGCCATTGGGGTCCCCGGGCGTGGTGGGGATCATACCGCTTGCACCGCACCCGGGCGCATGGCGGCCGGGGGCCTGGGTCGGGGGTGCGGGGCGATGCGGAGCCGGGCACCGGAAAGGAGCCGGTCATCCAGAAGAAGGAGCCGGTCATCCGGAACGGGAGATGTCAGCCCGAAAAGGGAAACCTGTCATCCCGAGCCCTGAAAGGAAGCCGGTAAAAAAAGAAAGCCTGTCATCCCGAGCGCAGCGAGGGATCTGCTTCCGGCGGCAAGCGCCGCGACCATCGGAAAGCAGATCCCTCGCTGCGCTCGGGATGACAAGGCCATGGCCCGGGCCGGGGCCTACCGCTGGCAGTGGCCGCACCACACCGTCGCCCGCTGCCCGATCGTGGCCTGCTTGAGCGCGCGCCCGCAGCGCGGGCAGGGCTCGCCGCCGCGGCCATAGGCCGACAGCTCCTGCTCGAAGTAGCCGGGCGCGCCGTCGGGCGCGAGGAAGTCGCGCAGGGTGGTGCCGCCGCGCGCGATCGCGTGCCCGAGGATGCGGCGCACGGCGTCGGCGAGCAGGCGATAGCGTTCGCGCGACACGCGGCCGGCGGGGCGCAGCGGCGAGACGCCGGCGGCGAACAGCGCTTCGGCGGCGTAGATGTTGCCCACGCCGACCACCACCGACTGGTCCATCAGGAAGGTCTTCACCGGCGCCCTGCGGCCGCGGCTGGCGGCGAACAGGTAATCGCCGTCGAAGGCCGGGCCAGCCGAAGCCATGCCGCCGAGGTTCGCGCCGTCGAGGCCAGCGTCGACGTCCGGCAGCGGCTCCGGGCCCAGTCCGCGCAGCAGTTCGTGCGTCTCCCCCGGCGGCTGCCACAGCAGGCAGCCGAACCGGCGCGGGTCGTTGAAGCGCAGCACGCGCTGCGCGCCGGCGCGGCCGCGTCCCTCGAGCGCGATGTCGACGTGGTCGTGCGCGCGCACCGGGGCATCGGCCGGCAGCACGCGCAGGCTGCCGGACATCCCCAGGTGCAGCAGCGCGCTGCCGGCGCCGGTGTCGAGCAGCAGGTACTTGGCGCGCCGGCGCACGGCCTGGATGCGCTGGCCGGGCAGCAGCGCGGCGACCTCTGGCGGAATCGGCCAGCGCAGGTCGGGCCGGCGCAACGTCACGGCCGCCACCCGCCGCCCCTCCAGGTGCGGCGCCAGGCCGCGGCGCGTGGTCTCGACTTCGGGCAGTTCAGGCATGACCTTCACCATGTGGCCGCGCCAACCGCCACGCAAGCGCCCCGCAGCCCTTTCCTGCGAAGCGGGAGAGGGAGGGGCGCGAAGCGCCCGGGAGAGGGCCCGGCCTTTCGCCGCGTGGTTCGGGTTCCTGCAGGCTTCCGCTATTTGCGCGAGGGAAGTCGCCGCCGTGCAACCCTCTCCTGCTTCGCGGGAGAGGGAGAGCGCGAAGCGCGAGGGTGAGGGTCCGGCCTTTCGCCGCGTGGTTCGGCTTTTTGCGGGCTTCGGTGGTTTGCGCGAGGGAAGTCACCGTCCGGTGAATCGTTCTTCCCCCGGCAGGTACGCCGCTGCGCGGCTCCCCCGGCCCGGCGCAGCGCGCCGGGCATTCGCACGGGCGCGCAGCAGCGCCGCGCAAGCAGCCCGTGCTCATCCTGTCCTGACGGGGGCGCCGGCCATCCGCGGCCGGCTTGACGCGATCCCCCGGCCGCCGCCTTCCTGCCAGATGCGCATCCCTTCGGTTGCAGTGGGGTTTTTGCGTCAGCGACGTAGGTCGGGCCTACGCGCCCGACGATTGGGATGGATGGAATCGTCGGGCGGTAGCCCCGGCCTAACGTCCTCCACCGAAGCCGATCAATCCGAAGCCGCCACAGAGCCGGGAGGGCCGGGGCCCGCGGAAAGTGCGCCATGGATGGCGCACGGCCCTTCCTCGGGCCATGGACGGACCGCGGAAGGGAGGAGCGGGCCCCGGTCCTCCCGGCGGTCCGTCCGAAGCCGCGCCGTCCCCGCATCCCGCTTGCGGTCGCCGCCGGCGGCGGCACGGGCCCGACCCCGTCGGAGCAAAACGCCATGCCGCAACAACCTGAAGCCCAGCGTCGACCGCACGCAACGATGGAGAACCCTGCCACACCACGGCACACGCAACCGAATCCACGCTCCAACCGCCGCACCCACCGACGCAACCGCCCGGCAATGCGACCAACGCCCCATTCCGCGCAAACAGCCTGAATACGACAGCCACGTACGCCCGCGCAGGGATGGCATTCGCGGGGGGCACGCCCCATCATGGCCGGGTTGTTCCTTCCTCGCGATTGACCCTGATGCCCGCTTCGATTCTCGATGCTTCGATCCTGAATTTCCTCGCCGGCGGCCTGCTCCAGTTCGGCTGGGGCGAGCTGCTGCTGTACCTGCTCGTCGCCACCCAGCTGACGATCTTCTCCGTCACGCTTTACCTGCACCGCAGCCAGGCGCACCGCGGCGTCGACTTCCACCCGGCGATCGCCCACTTCTTCCGCTTCTGGACGTGGCTGACCACGTCGATGATCACCAGGGAATGGGTCGCGATCCACCGCAAGCACCACGCCAAGTGCGAGACCGAGGACGACCCGCACAGCCCGATGGTCAAGGGCATCGGCACGGTGTTCTGGCGCGGCGTCGAGCTGTACCGCGAGGCGCGCGGCATGCGCGCCGACATCGAGCAATACGGCAAGGGCGCGCCCGCCGACTGGATCGAGCGCCACCTCTACACTCCGTACGCGACTCTCGGCCCGACCGTGCTGCTGTTCATCAGCTTCGCGCTGTTCGGCTTCATGGGCGTGGCGGTATGGGCGATCCAGATGGCGTGGATCCCGTTCTGGGCCGCCGGCGTGGTCAACGGCCTCGGCCACTGGTGGGGCTACCGCAACTT